>Ga0255052_10001860_pt1 | contig 15567 bp, 16 predicted proteins | sample JV7_2_21_MG_FD_188632 | JGI IMG/M metagenome (GOLD analysis project Ga0255052, IMG submission 188632) | Seawater microbial communities from Jervis Inlet, British Columbia, Canada - JV7_2_21 | ecosystem: Environmental > Aquatic > Marine > Inlet | place: Canada: British Columbia | collected...
GCAACACTGAGCGAACAGGCCGGGCAGTATGTGCATAAGCTCCTTGAACGCCTCGATTACGTCGGCGTTCTGGCACTCGAACTGTTTGTGGTCGACGGGCAGCTACTTGCCAATGAGTTCGCGCCACGCGTCCACAATTCGGGCCACTGGACAATAGAAGGGGCCAAGACAAGCCAGTTCACCAATCACGTACTCGCGATCACGAATGAGCACCTCGGGCCCACCACAATCGTGGGCCACGCCGGAATGATCAATCTGATTGGCCAGATACCCGATCCCGCGAGACAGCTCCCTGCGGGCCGGCTACATGATTATGGAAAAACGCCCCGGCCAGGGAGGAAACTCGGCCACATCACAGTAGTCGCCGATTCTGCTGCCGATCGTGACCGTTACATTGAGGAAATCGAGTTATCTGTGACCCAATCGACCGGTCATTCAGGAACTGGAACATAGCCCGGGACCCAAAAAACCGGGTAAACTGACTCAAGACCGCCACACTAAGAAATACCGGCGCACGCCACTGGACCAAAACAAAAAGGCGGTCAGACGAAAAATCGACATGGCATACCTGGAACATTTCAACCTCAAGGAGCAGCCGTTCAGGCTGACGCCAGATCCGGACTTCCTGTACTGGAGCAAACAGCATGCCCGGGCAAAAGCCTACATGGAATCGACAATCTGGCTGGCTGACGGATTCGTTGTTATCACGGGTGAAATCGGTTCTGGCAAGACCACTCTGTTGCAGTCGTTTCTTGCCGAGCTCGAAGATGACATCGTGTATGCCGTTGTGTCACAGACGCAGCTGACCCCGACCCAGTTTCTGCAGGCCGTGCTGACTGAATTCGGCTTCAAGCCATTCAACAAGCGTAAAGTCGAACTGCTCGACATGCTTAACATGTTCCTGATCGAGCAGTATTCGAACGGTAAGAAAGTGGTCTTGATCGTCGACGAGGCACAAAACCTGACGCGCAAGGTGCTCGAGGAGATTCGCCTGATGTCGGGCATCGAAACGCACAAGGAAAAGGTGCTGCGCATCATTCTTGCCGGACAGCCGGAGCTTAAGGAAACTCTCGATTCGCCCAACCTCAAGCAGCTCATACAACGTGTGCGGCTGCGTTTTCATATCGGTCCGCTCGATATTCGTGAGATGCGTGAATACATCAATCACCGGCTCGCAGTCGCCGGCCACGAAGCCAACAATCTAGTTGACGACGATGCCTTCGACATTATTCACCGCTATTCGGGCGGCGTGCCGCGGTTAATCAACACGCTGTGCGATACCGCATTGTTGTGCGCTTTCGCGGACGACAAACGCACAGTGAGTGGCGACGACATCATGGCAGCGGTCGCCGAGCTCAACTGGAAAGAGCATGAAAGCAACACCGGTCTTTACGACAAGTTGCAACAAGTGTCAGATCGAATGGCCAGCGACAGCAATGTCACCCAAATCGAGGTGCGCTCCGACGGGGACAGAATTGCGGTGCAGTCATTCCCTCTCGGCCGGGTCATCGTTGGGCGCTCGCCGGACAATGAGATCTACATTAAGAGTAAGTTCGTCAGCCGCCATCATGCTCAACTGGTCAGCGACAAAGATGGCTGTGTTATTGAGGATCTGAATAGCACCAATGGTGTGTTCATCGGTGAAAAACAGATCAAGAAGCACCGCCTCAGAGATGGCGACGTCGTGACATTGGGTGTTCACGAGCTAGTCTATTCAGACCTGTGCCAATCAGTATCGGCTAATGAAGAAGTTAGTGCAGAGGACGTGGAAGACGACAACGAAGCGTCAGTCGTCGGCGAATAATCGATCAGTTGTCCTGACGCTGGCCGACGCGACGGTCAGTCACGCGATAGTCACGGCGTTTCAACAGAACGACCAAACCCGCAACCAGGCATACCACCCCGGTTACAAAGCATATCGTTGGCCAGTACCAATGACCGATGTACATGGACGCGGCGAGCGACATTGCACCAGCGATCAAATACAAGTATGGCAGGCTTTCGTAGATTGGCCTCGAGATCCACATAGCACCTCATTCTCCATGGCCTCCGGGCTCGAGTCCAGCAATCACGGCAAAGAACCCGGTCGAATTCCGGATTCTAAAGCTCGAAAATGGGGTCGGGAGAGTGCTTCCAGGGGGTAATCAGTGCTTCGAGCGACCCATGCCAAAGAGGCCCAGCAAGCGCGACAGAATCGAATCTGACAAGCCATCTACGCGGAGATCTGGCTCTATATCAAGGTTATCGCCGCGCAATCCTTGCACGAAATGCTGCGAGTTGGCATCCAGATCATTCTCTGTGATTGTGTTTTCGAAGGCCATCATCGTGTTCCATTGAAAGACAATCGAACACTACTGGAATCATATGTTGAATTCGGTGAACGAAATCACAATGTCGGACGTGAAACCGCCGGTTCAGGTCTTATGTCAAGATAAGCTGATTGTTGGAGCGCTCCTTGAAGCGCGACTTTGACGATGGATAATCGAGCCTCGATTTCACCAAGAACCAGTCGCGCCTCAAGAGGCGCTCCAACAAGTGCTCCGCGACATAAGGTCGTCCTGACCAAAAGAGGCGCTCCAACGGTTGCCACTTGCCTACCCGGTGCCCCCAACCGTGAGTTCGTCGATTTTCAGCGTCGGCTGTCCGACTCCAACTGGTACAGACTGACCTTCCTTGCCGCAAGTGCCAACGCCTGTATCGAACCCGAGGTCGTTGCCAACCATGGATATCTTGGTGAGTGCTTCCGGGCCATCACCGATCAGCATGGCGCCCTTTACCGGTGTCGTGACCTTGCCTTTCTCGATCAGGTAGGCCTCACTTGCCGAAAAAACGAACTTGCCAGACGTAATATCCACCTGCCCGCCGCCGAAATTTGGTGCATAGAGCCCTTTTTCCACTGAGGAGATGACATCGCCAGGGTCGTGAGGACCTGCAAGCATGTACGTGTTCGTCATGCGCGGCATTGGTATGTGCGCGAACGACTCGCGGCGACCATTGCCGGTTGGCGCAACACCCATCAGGCGGGCATTCAACTTGTCCTGCATGTAGCCTTTTAGCACGCCATTCTCGACCAGCACGTTGTACTGCCCCGCGGTTCCCTCATCGTCGACTGCCAGCGACCCGCGTCGATTTGGCAACGTGCCATCATCGACTATCGTGCACAACTCAGAAGCAACTTGCTGGCCGACCTTGCCCGAAAACGCAGATGTGCCCTTGCGATTGAAATCGCCCTCCAGACCATGCCCGACGGCTTCATGCAACAAGATTCCGGGCCAGCCAGGCCCCAGCACAACCGGCATCATTCCAGCCGGTGCCGCACTGGCTTCGAGCTGCACGACCGCTTGCCGCACTGCTTCACGCGCAAACTGCATCGGCGTGTCGCTGGACAGGAAGTAATTCAGATCTGCCCGAGCGCCGCCTCCAGCGTAGCCTTGCTCGCGGCGCCCATCCTGCTCGAGTATAACGCTGACATTGAGACGCACGAGGGGCCGAACATCGGCTGCAAATGTGCCATCCGAAGACGCGACCAGCACGAGGTCCTGACTGCTTGAGAGACTGATAATGACTTGCTCAATACGACTGTCCAGATCACGCGTCCCCGCCTCGATTTTGCCAAGCAAGGTCGTCTTTTGCTCATCCGTGATGCTTGATGTCGGATCGATGGCCGGATACAGCAACTCTGGATTCGCTTTGCTCCATGCCTGGAGCGCCTTCGTCTCTCCTTGCCGGGCTATTGCACGCGCCGCTCCTGCCGCATGCTCGAGCGCCGGCAAGATCAGCTCATCTGAATAGGCGAAACCGGTTTTCTCACCGCTGACCGCGCGAACGCCAACGCCCTGGTCCAGGCTGAAGCTGCCCTCGCGGATAATTCGGTCCTCGACAGTCCAGCTTTCCTGGCGGCTGACCTGAAAATACAGATCCGCATAGTCGATACCGCCCTGCATCATCGAGCCGAGCGTTTTGTGCAGATGTCCCTCGCCGAGCCCAGCTGGCTCGAGCATGCGTGACATTACTGCGTTGATCGAGTTGTTACCGCTCTCACTCATTCGGTTTCCGTGTGGTGCTGTGTCTTGTCAATCTCAAAGGCGCCGATTCGCGAGCGCCGGAAAATCACTGCGCAGCTTACCTGGCATTTCCGGATCAATCTCGGCAGCAACATGACAATTACCCTCAGCCTGTTCCGCGAGGATTCGTCCCCAAGGGTCGACAATCATCGAGTGCCCGTGAGTAGACCTATTGTCCGCGTGATCGCCATATTGCCCCGGAGCGATGACATACGCCAGATTTTCGATGGCTCGCGCCCTGAGCAGGGTCTGCCAGTGCGCCTCACCTGTCACCCTGGTGAACGCGGCCGGCACCGTGAATATCGTTGCCCCGCTGTCAATTAGCTGGCGAAACAGCTCGGGAAAGCGGACGTCGTAACAGATCGAAAGCCCGATTCGCCCTGCCGGTGTATCCACAGTGACTGGATCGTCACCCGGGTACATTGACCAGGACTCCTGATACGATTCCTCTCGGTCCGGTAATTTGACGTCGAACAGGTGAATTTTCCGGTATAGAGCCAATTGTTTGCCCGCAGGATCGTACACGGGACAAGCGCCATAGACGCGCTCGGGTTCTGGTGACCTGAGCGGAATGCTTCCGGCAACGACCCAGAGGCCATGACGCTGAGCTGCCTCAGCGACGAAGTCCTGGATAGGGCCTTTGCCTGGATCTTCGGCATGCCGCGCCTTGTCACGCGCCTTCTCGGGCATCAACGCAAAATTTTCGGGCAACACGGCAACAACGCACTCGTCTGCCGCGGCTTCGCCGAGCAGGCGATCGGCCAACTGAAGATTGCTCTCCACATCGGCTCGGCTGTTCATTTGGATCGCTGCGACACGCATGTGGGTCTTCTTTACTTCTCTTGTTCGGTCTCGTCGACGCAGCCGGCCATTGCGCCGCTCAATGCAAAGATCTCGGCGGTCGTTGTATCGACCAGCGGTTCGTCCCAGGAGCCTCCGATACCGTAGTAAATCTGAGTGACACTGCGCAATGGCTTCTTGAAAATCTGCGAAATAATCAACAATGCAGCCGCGACCTGAGGGCCGGCGACAAGCGCACCTGCGACTGGCAGCGCATTACCAAAATTAGCGCTGACAACCGCAGTTTGTTCGTAGTCACGAGTCACAAGGCCTGCCCGGCCAACGACGCCGATTTCTGCCGCCGGGCTATCGAGTGACAGGTCGCAGGTATACGTATCACCGTCGACAATCGTGAACGTGCCGTTGATCTTGTCAAAAGCGAAGCCCTTGCCGAACACATCACGAAAATCGAGCGACAGTCTGCGCGGCAACGCCGCAATACTCAACAAACCAAACACCCGGCCGGCACCAGGCTTGACCTCTGCGAGTTTGCCCTTACCGATCCGTACCTTTACCTCGCCGTCCAGCGATTCCAGCATGTCATCACGGGGGCCACCCGACCAGCTCAGGTCGAGTAGCATCGACAGGTCATCTCCTACGATGCCCGGATCGTAGTCGAGTCGTTGCATGGTTTGCGCAACATCGGTGCTGGTCAGGGATGCCGTAATGAAACTGCGATGCCCCTCGGCGTCGCTCTCATCGAGTACCCACCGGCCGCTGCCGACAATCTCGAATGTCGCATCCCTGGCGATCAGCGATTGCGATTCGAGCCCGTCAGCCGTACGCACGAAGTTCGCTTCGAGTGCACCAAAATAACGGCTGCCGAATGCCGTTTCCTCGGCGGCAATCGAAATTGGCGGCAAAGATCGTGGATCAATCACCGTTCTCGCGTCCGTTTCTTCTTCTTCATTGCCCGGTAGCACCAGCCGCTCCGCTTCGATGACGATTGCTCGCCCGGAATTGAAATCGTAGGGCACAAACGCAGAGCCGACGATTTCTGCACCGTCAACTTGTATCAACCAGTCCCGCGCACTCCTGTCCAGGCGAATGCGATGATCAACGAGGTGCTGACCAAGCGCATGCAGATTGCCGACCGTCATATCGATCGACCGGATACGCTCGGCCATGCCGGATTTGGTCTGCGCCTGTCGCGCCATGTCGAACCACCGCTGGACATGTACGTAGTCCGTGCTACCGCGCAAATGCAGTCCGCGTGTCTCCGGTACTGCACCAATCTCGGTGCCGCCACCAAACGTCAAGAGTCCGCGATCAAGGTCCCAGGCGTCTTCCTGCTTCGTGAATGCGACCTGCCAGGCCAAAATGTCGCTGGCAACGCCGGTACTCTGAACGGTCTCGCCGCCTTTGGGCAGAGCGATCGAGGCAGCAAAATCGATCGTGTCATCCAGCGGCTTGTTGAGCGGCTCCGGCATGTCGATAGTGAAACCTGCCAGATCGCTCGCGATCTGGATCGTAAAGGGCAACGGTTCTTCGACGTCACCGCGCGGAAACATCAACCGTGCCGAGAAATTGGACTCGCCGCTTACACGATTTGACAACGGCAAGCCAAGCTCATCAACCAGAGCCCCAGCCGTTGCGGTGCCGATCGCGTCGGCCAGGACACGATACTTGGGCATCGATTCAGGAGCCTGTGAAAGCTCGATCGTAACGGGCTTGCCAAGAAACAGGCCGCCCAGAGATTCACTGCTGATATCTTCACGTTCGATCGTCACGGCGCCGCTCACATCCCGCAGTGATGCATTGAATCCCTCGAATTGCAGGCTACCGCTGTTGGTTTGCAGCCGTGCTGTAAAGGCGAAATTCTCCCAGTCGCGGATTGGCACGTTGATATCCAGGTTCAGCAATGCGTCCCCGGACACACTGATCCGCTCGAGTTGACCGCCGAACATTTCGCCAATTGGGCTCTGAATTGACAGCTGCCGCAGCGACTCGAGTGTGCCGGTTGCCATCGCACTGATCGTCAGGTGCGGATTGCGAAAATCGGCAATCTCGAGCCTGGCGTTTGTGATCTGATTGCCGGCATTAATAACCCGGCTCCGCTCTGAGTACAGACGCATGTTCTCGACCGTGATATCTGCGTCTATGATTTCCGCCGCTGGCCACTGTGGCTGATAGATCAGAACGGCATCGCGAACATTGCCCTCAATCAAGAAGCGGCCCTCGCCGCCATCGAAGGGCCATTTATCCATCGGACCATATAGTCGCGCCGTACCCTGTGGAATTTGTCCGGAAACGAGGCCCTCCTGAAACCACTGGCTCATTTTCGGCCGCTTCGGCATGTACGGGACGTACAGTTTCGCTTTGGCAATGTCGCTCACACTGAAGTTGCTCTCGAGGTCGACAAACGGAGCACCGCCGCCATCGACGATGGATACTTCAACGCTCGTTTCGTTTTCAAAGAATTCGTTGCTGAGAACGATGCTATCGGAGAGAACCGTCGTTCGATCGTTACCGCGTCTCCAGATGACGGTTCCGGATGTCGTGTCAAAAGCCAGCGGCTGGCCAAGAATTCCGGGCACCGTGACGACGAGTTTGTCCGAATCGATCTCCAGACGACCGCTTGAACTGTCAGCCCGTAGCCGGCCAGAAAATCCTCTGACTCCGGGACGCTTGCCCGACGCGGCCACACCCACATCGATCAGTTCGGCCGAGACGTTGAAGCGCGGCACGTCCGTATCCAGATCACTCAGTGTCACCGCCAGATTCCGAACGACTCCACTGGGATCGAAATCACTGAGTACGGCCCTTTGCTGCTCGTTGAGCCAGGGCTTTGCGACGGCCGCATCAGCGAAGTTCAAGTAAGACGCTTGAGCGTCGAGCATGACGATCTTGCCTTCAATGTCGGTACTCGTCTCCAAACGCAGCGACGTTGCCGGCCACTCACCTGCCGGTGTGGTCGCACGAAAGTCACTGGCCGCTACCAGCCAACCGTCGCCATCGCCCAGAAACTCAAACCTGCCACTTAGCGCAAGGTCAGATAGTCCCGCTATTGAGACGTTCTTGATATCGATATCCGCCGTTGCGCTGCGCACAGTTTTATCCGCAATTTCGAGCGACACGTCAACGTCACCGCGCCCGGATTTGAACCGCGCTGCCTGCAGCGGTTGCATCGCGGTAACGCCCGCAAGTTTCATATCATCAATCTCTACACGGACGTCCCAAAGCTGTTGCTGTGTATCGTCGGCTAACGACTGAGTGGCAGATACGTTCAGTGTGTTACCGAGGCTACCCGGCATCTCGATGTCTGCATCGATTGCCATGCGGACGTCATCGCGACGTAACACAAATTGTGAGATGTAGAACAGTTTGGGCCTTTCGTCCCCTGGCTGAAGGAATTGCAGCTCAATGTCCTGGCCAACGATTTCAATCGGCCCGAGGCCTTCGCCTGTCGCCTGAGATGTGCTGCCACCACGTGCCGGAACAAGCTGATCCAGTGGACTGCCCTGTACCCACCACTGACCGTTCTCGAGCTGCCGTACTTCAAGACTGGTATCACGAATGACGACGCGATCTACGACGGCCTTGCGGTCGAACAACAGGCGCGACAGCGCGACGCCGACACTGACCTGTTCGGCAGCAACAATTCGCGCCAATGTGTCGGGCGAAATAAGTTCGGCGTCGTAAAACTCAACTTCCGGACCGCTGAGACCCCAGCGCGCATCCATGCCAGAAAATTCGACGTGCATACCGATCGCGGCACTGGCCCAGGTCTTTAAGTCTTCCTGATATTCAGGAAGCCGCGGCAAGAACAGGCGAAACAGCCCAACGGCGATCGCCAGCAATATCACGATGCCACCCGTGAGGTAGGCAAAGAACTTGATAATGCGTCTAAGTAGATTGTTCATCGGCTATCGCAAATGCCATCGTCACATCAGGACCACATCGAACTGGTCCTGCAAATACAGGGCCTCAGGCTGCAGGTGTATTGACTTGCCGGTCTGTTTTTCCAGCGTCGCCAGACTGGATGCCTGCTCGTCGAGCAACAGCTCGATAACGTTCTGGTGCGCCAGCACCATCGCCTCGCTGAACTCGAACTGCCTTGACTGCCGAATAATCTCGCGAAAAATCTCGAAACACACTGTTTCCGCCGTCATCAGGTAACTGCGGCCCTCACAGGTTGGACAGTCTTCACAGAGAATATGCTGCAAACTTTCGCGCGTACGCTTGCGCGTCATTTCCACGAGCCCGAGCGGCGACACCGGCGTTATCAGGTGGCGTGCATGATCGTTCGCCAGGGATTGCTCTAACAGCTGCAGCAAGGCGTCGCGATGCGCCGCTTCCTCCATGTCAATGAAATCGATGATGATGATGCCGCCCAGGTTTCTGAGCCTGAGCTGCCTCGCGATCACCACAGCCGCCTCCAGATTGGTGCGGTAAATGGTCTCTTCGAGATTGCGATGGCCAACGTATGCGCCCGTATTGACATCGATCGTGGTCATAGCCTCGGTCTGATCAAAAATTAGGTATCCGCCGGATTTTAAAGGGATATTTCGATCCAGCGCCTTGCGAATTTCGTCTTCGATGCCGTGCAGATCGAAAATCGGCCGGCGACGCTGATACAACTCCAGCATTGCAGCCACGGGCGGCAGAAATGTCTCCGCAAACTCGTGCATGGCGTCAAAGTCCTGTTTGGAATCGATAAGAATATGCTCGACGTCACCCGTAACCAGGTCCCGCAAGACGCGCAATGGCAGCGATAGATCCTCGTGGACTAATGTTTTTACCTCACCTTTGCTGCACCGTTCCTGAACAATGCCCCACAACTTGACGAGAAACTTCAGATCGTCGCGCAGCTCCGCGGCACTGGCCCCTTCCGCCACGGTACGCACAATCGCTCCACATTCGACCTCTGCCTCCTCGATCAATTCCGCGATGAGGCCGCGAAGGCGATCCCGCTCCTCCTCATCTTCAATGCGAGCCGAAACGCCAACGTTGTCGCCGCCAGGCAGCAACACGAGATGCCGCGATGGCAGGGTGATAAATGTTGTCAATCGAGCGCCCTTGTTGCCCAGCGGCTCCTTGACGACCTGAACCAGGACATTCTCACCTTCCTTGACCAGGCTGCGAACATCCGGCAAAACAGCGTCCTTGTCTTCCCCGTTTTGTGGACGCACGATATCGGACACGTGCAGGAACCCGGTACGCTGCAGGCCAATGTCAATAAATGCCGCCTGCATCCCGGGAAGCACACGCGAAACCCGGCCCTTGTATATATTGCTGATAAGCCCGCGAAGTGCAGCGCGCTCGATATGAACTTCCTGCAGGATGCCGTTCTCAAGCAACGCCGCGCGCACCTCGCTCGGCGTTACGTTGATCAGGATCTCTTCCCTGGGTGATTCATCTGTCATAGTAGGAGCCCGCCCCAGTGGGCGATTCAAATGCCTCAATTCCTGCCTTGGGAGCCCGCCCCAGCAGGCGATTCAAATACCTCAATTCCTGCCCATTGCAGCAACCTCACGGTTTCAAACACGGGCAGCCCAACGACGCCGGAATAACTGCCGGAGATCGCCTCTACAAACGCGCCGCCGCGACCCTGGATAGCATACGCCCCCGCCTTGTCGTGTGGCTCACCACTTTGCCAGTAAGCAAGCGCTTCGTCAGGACGAATTTCGCGAAACCGGACTTCGGTGGCCGATATCGCGGTACGCAGCCCTTGTTCCGAATACAGCGCGACGCCCGTCAGAACGTTGTGAGTACGACCCGACAGGTGTGCGAGCATCTCGAGAGCGTCCTCGCACCCTTGAGGCTTGCCAAACACCTCGTCGCCAAGCACCACCGCGGTATCGGCGCCCAGCACGATTCTCGGAACATCAACCGCTGCCGCTCTTGCCTTGGCTTCGGCCAGGCGCAGCACCATCGCCTCGGCTGCCTCCCCAGCCAGCCTTCGTTCGTCAACATCGACGCCTCCCAGCGAAAACGTGAAGCCCAGCGCCGCAAGAATCTCCTGCCGGCGAGGTGACGAAGATGCCAGGTGTAGGATAGGTGCAGGCATGGGTCGGCTGGCGGTACTTACTCGCGATGATACGGATGGCCCACTTGCAGGGACCATGCGCGATACATTTGTTCGGCGAACAGGACTCGTGCGAGACCATGTGGCAACGTTAATTTTGATAATGACCAAATGGAGTTGGCGCGCTCGTGGCACGCAACCGATACGCCGTCGGGACCACCAATGACAAAACAAAGATTTCGCCCGTCAGACTGCCAGTTCACGAGACGCGTAGCCAGGTTCGAGCTCCCAAGTTGTTTGCCTCTTTCGTCGAGCAGAACGACCTGCTCATCGGGGTCTATTTTCGCCAGAATCTGTTCACTTTCAGCCTGCATCGCGCTTTTTGATTTGTCGTTTTTGGTGCGCCGAACAGTTGCCATGCAGTCGAGACGAAACCGCCACTCTCGTGGAAATCGCCCGGAGTAGACGCCGAATGCTTCATCAACCCAGGAAGGCTGACGATCACCAACAGCGATCAGTCGAATGTGCACGATCTATCCGTCTGTAACGGCGAAATCACCGGACGCACCGAGTGACCAGAGTTTCTCCAGGTTGTAGAACTCACGCACCTTGGGCAGCATGACGTGCACCAGCGCGTCCTGCAGATCGAGCAACACCCACTCACCGCCTTCCTCACCCTCGACGCCAATGGGTTTGTGGCCTGCTTTCTTGGCTTTCTCAGCTACATTTTCGATCAGCGCTTTGACATGCCGGCTCGATGTGCCACTCGCAACGATCATGTAGTCGGTCACTGTGGTCATGTTGCGGACATCGAGTTTGATAATGTCCTGCGCCTTGGTATCGTCGAGCGCGTCGACTACGAGTGAACTCAATTGCTCACTGTTCATGCGTTATTCTCTGTGTTCTTCAAATTGGTCTCCTACGGTTATCGAATGTCATCGCGAGGAAGCGAAGCTGACGAAGCAATCCTGAGATTGCTTCGCTGCGCTCGCAATGACGGTTTTAGCCAGCATAACAACCACTTTCAACGATGACGTCGCGAACGGCGTCCGGCATCAGAAATCTCGGGTCACGGCCCGCGGCAATCAGCTCGCGAATTTCCGTCGATGCGATTTCGAGTTGCGTCACGGCGTGAATATGGATACGTCCATGGTGCTCGTTGTGCAGATCATCAACACAATGGGTGCCATGCTCACCTATCAGTTCACCGAGATCGCCAGTATCCGGCGCTATCCAGCCTGGCCGGTGCGCAACAATAATGTGGGCAAATTTCAGGATTTCATCCCAACGATGCCAGGTTGCGAGCCCAAGAAATGCGTCCATCCCAATTATCAGACCCAGTGACGCGTCCCGGTGTTCCTTTCGCTTTGCTGTCAACGTGTCGATTGTGTAGGACGGACCGTCGCGCTTCAGCTCGCAGTCGTCAACAACGAAACCTGGTTGACCCTGAGTCGCGACCTGCACCATATGCAGCCGCAAAGCGGTCTCTGCCATGGTTGCACCGCGATGCGGCGGATCACCACTTGGCACGAAGCGGATCTCGCTGAATCGTAGTGCCTGCAGTACTTCGAATGCAGTCCGCAGATGTCCGTAGTGAATTGGGTCAAATGTACCGCCAAAAATCCCGATTGGGCTCATCGTGTGGATATTCCCAATACGATGTCGGTCGACAACTGCCAGGGGTCGGCCCGCAACTGGCCTTTTGCTGCCTGGTCAGCCTGATTCGCCGCTTTGAGCAGGCGGTGGAAATCGCCATGCTGATGCCGGCCGATACAATTGCGAACCAATGCCTGACGATTGCGCCAGACGCCGGTCTTCTGCATTCCGCTGGCAAGATCCGCGCCTTGCGACACGGTATCTGTCAGCTTTGCGAGTGTGCGTAATTCCCGCGTCAGCGCCCAGACTACGATAACCGGCTCAACCCCTTCCGCGCGCAGGCCAGACAGTATTCTTAACGCGCGCCTGGCGTCACCTGTTAGCGCTGCATCGACCAGCTTGAATACGTCATAACGAGTACTGTTCGCGACCGCCGTACTGACATCATCGGCGGTGACCTTGCCTTCGCCGAGGATCAACCGAAGTTTTTCGATTTCCTGCCCGGCTGCGAGCAGATTTCCCTCCACCCGGTCGGCAATTAATGCGACCGCGCCGCGGTCAGGATCTAGCCCCACGCGTCGCATCCGTTCAGCAATCCACCCGGGCAGCTCGCGAAGACCGATCGGCCACAATTGAATGTTGATGCCCCTGGCCTCGATCGACTTCACCCATTTCGACGCTTGCGAGCTGCGCTCGAGCTTCGGCGCACTCACGATGAGCATCAACTCAGCATCGGTGTTCTCGACCATATCGACGATCGCCTGGCCGCCAGCGCGGCCGGGCTTGCCCGTTGGCAGTCGAAGTTCGACGATCTGCCTATCGGCGAACAGCGACAGATTGGCACCGGAATCGCGAAGCCGCGCCCAATCAAAACCGGCTGTCGCGACATGCAAATCGCGCGACAGAAAGCCCTGCTCTCGCGCAGCCTTGCGGATAGAGTCCAGCGCTTCGTCGACAAGCAAATGCTCATCACCTGTAACGAGGTAACAGGGCGCTAGTTTTTTCTGCAGATGGGAGGACAGCTGGTTAGCGTTGATCTTCAACCAAGCTGCTCCAGATTGATCGATTCGCCCTCGAGAAGCACCGGGATACCATTCGTGACCGGGTACAGCACCTTGCCGTCATCCGTGATGAGCGCCTCTGTGAGCGACTCGCCAAGCACCCGCCCGTCGCGGGTTGTGAGTTTGCCTGCGCCGATCGCTGTATTGACCTCATCGAGCGTCGCACTTCTGGCCAGCGAGAGCTCTTTGTGCGTCACCGGGCAGCGCAATATTGCGAGTAGTTTTTTGTCCATATGCCTTTCCCTCTCTGCTAGGATAACGGCAACTCGCTATGGATCAAAATATGTCGAAATCGACCAGCTGGCTCGATGGCGCAGCGGTTGGTTTGTCTGCATTGTGCCTGGTCCATTGCCTTGCGTTGCCGCTTCTTGTCGCGGGACTGCCGTTTCTTGCGCAATTCTCCGAAGGTCATCTACACGTCCAGATGCTGGTCATCGTCGTGCCGCTGAGCGTTGTCGCGCTTGGGCTTGGATTCCGTCACCACAGGCAGGTCTGGATCCTGCTTGTGGGTACTTTGGGAATGCTCACTCTTTACGTCGGCGCAACGCTCGCCCATGAAAGCCTTGGCTTGACCGCTGACCGGATATTCACGATTGTTGGCGCAATCGTTCTTGCCACCGCGCACTTCTACAACAGCATGCGCACGCGCGAACGCAAGCTGGCGCCACCCGTGTCGGAGCACTCCTCGGAGCGCGACTTGGACAATCTCTGATCGAGTTGCGAATTTGCCAGGTCCCAATCGCGCCTCTAGAGGCGTTCCAACAAGTCGATTAGTTCATCGTTGCCGCAATGCTCGGCCGCTTCACGAGCGAGACCCCGGTCTTCGGGAAGAGGAAGAAAACTCTCATTGACGAATCGGCAGCGCAGAATCACTTTGACCGCGGCCGCGTAGTCCCCGTCATGTAGCAGGCGACTCAGGTAGCGTTGTCCCATGAGCAAAGCCGGTTCCTTGTTTTCCCAGCGCATCATCTGATCGAAGAACCAGGACCAGGAGTTATCCGGCTCCGGGTCGTGCTCCAGCCAGTCGCGGATATGTTTGAAGCCGCCGGCACGATTGCCACGACTAATGAATCCGTAAGCGTGATTGAGCACGCCCATGCGCTCCTTTTGCAGATCCTCGTCCACTGTTTCCTGGTCCGGTTCGGCAGGGTCGTGAATATTCACTTCTTTGTGAAACTGGTGTGGCTGCACAACTGCGCCAGTGAGCGCGAAGAACACGAGAACCAGGTAGTAGGAAATCAATTCGGCAAGGATATCGGGCAATGCCAGCGTGCTCAGCCACCTCAGGGCGAAAGCAGCCGTCAGGAAATAGGTTGGCAGTATCCAGTAGCTCGCACCGGTGTGGCGAATCAGCCGTACCACGGACCGCGGATTCAAGCACTCAAGCGGTGAACGCGTGATGGCTAGCACAGCCAGCGACGCCGGAATGACCATGGCAAGCAGGATGTTGACAGCCAGCATCGCGGCGAGCCCGTAGAGGCTGCCGAAGATGTAGGTCGCGTAAATGATAACTGCGAGGTGAACGATCAGAAACAGGCTCCAGGCGCTGTAGAGCCACATAAAGTCCTCAACGAGCAACGGACCAGGGTCCCGTCCTTTCGAACGCGAATCGAGAATGCGCATCAGGTAGCGAAACAGCGCCGGCAATACGAGAAACCCAAGAAACAGGCCCAGGATTCCTCCAAAGGCTGCGAATTCCAGCATCAGGAATACAAACAGAGCAGAAAACAACACTGACAGATTGCTCAATGGATAGGCGAATTCGCGACCGATGTCAGCCGCTTTCAGCATTGTCTTCCTTGTCGTCTGGCACCGGGTCATAACCCGAACCACCCCATGGGTGACACCGACTGATCCGTCTTGCAGTTAGCCAGGTTCCGCGAAACGCGCCATGTTGGCGCAGCGCTGCGAGCGCGTACTCGGAGCAGGTGGGCTCGAAGCGGCAGTTATTGCCGAGCCACGGCGAAATCGCAAATCTGTAGAGCCAGACCAGGGCGAGCAAGGGCCAGGCCAGCAAAGTACCCAACGCTTTGATCAT
>Ga0255052_10001861_pt1 | contig 15562 bp, 9 predicted proteins | sample JV7_2_21_MG_FD_188632 | JGI IMG/M metagenome (GOLD analysis project Ga0255052, IMG submission 188632) | Seawater microbial communities from Jervis Inlet, British Columbia, Canada - JV7_2_21 | ecosystem: Environmental > Aquatic > Marine > Inlet | place: Canada: British Columbia | collected...
TTGGCGACCGAGCCGGAGTAGGGCTGCACGTTCGCATGGTCGGCCTTGAAAAGTTTCTTGGCTCGCTCACGGGCCATTTTCTCAATCAGGTCGGTTACCTGCTGGCCTTCGTAGTATCGCCGGCCCGGATAGCCTTCGGCGTATTTGTTGGTCAGGCAGCCTCCGCTGGCCAGCATTACGGCTCTGGAGACATAGTTTTCAGACGGGATCAGGCGGATTGCCCCACTCTGACGCGCCCCTTCCTGGCGCACCAGCTCGTAAATCTGCGGGTCGTACTGTTCAAGTGCATTTATCATATCTACTGCTCCGAAAACGGCTAATGTTAAGATTGTCCAAGGGTTTCAAATGCAGAATGCAACTTCTCGGGCCTTTATAGCACAACCGCGTTTGTCGGGCAACCACTATTTATACCCTTGAAGGGTAGTAAGTTCTCGCGAGCAAGATCATAAACTGTTACTGTGAAGCTACCTACCCGCGCCAAAAACGGGAATTTTCAGTTGGGAGCACTATAACTATTGACAAAACATAGCCGAAGACTACTATAGATGGGTTTAACGATATTTAGGAACGCAGATCAGGTAGGAATGTATGTCGCAGGCAGAAGACCAGGCGACGGCGAAGGCTCGGTCGTTTTTTGAGAAGGCCGGAAAAGTCGCCGAGACGGACAATTTCGATTACGCAATCGATATGTACCTGCAGGGTCTGCGCCATGCCCCGGATGCGTTGATGGAGGGGCATCTGCCGCTGTGCGAGCTGGCTCTTCAGCGGCAGCACAAGAGCGGCAAGAAGCCTTCGATGGTGGACAAAGTCAAGCACATGGGAGGCAAGACGCCGCTCGACCAGATGCTCAATGCCGAATACCTGTTCGTCAAGGATCCCGAACACATACCTTTTGCCGAGGCGATGCTCAAGGCTGCGGTTGCCGGTGGCTACGCGAAGACTGCCGGCTGGATTGCCAATCTGATATTTCAGACTGTCAACGCCACACCAAAACCGTCGGCACAAACATATATTCTGTTGAAGGAGGCTTATACGTCTATCGGTCAATTCGACAAGGCCATAGCTGCTCTGCAACGTGCTTCGAAGCTCAGACCGAGCGACAAGGACTTGGCCGATGAATTCAGGAACCTCACGGCCGAGCTTACGATGGTCCGGGGCAAATACGACGGCGAGAGCGATTTTAGGGAATCCATCAAGGACCGCGAGAGTCAGGAGAAACTCCACGGCCAGGCCGGTGTTGTCAAAACCGAAGACTACCGCGCTAGTGCGGTTGAGGATGCGAGGAAGAAAATTGCCGCGAATCCCGATCTGCCGGCAAACATATTTGAATTGGCCGACGCCCTGTCCGACATCGAGGACGAACAGGCGGAAAACGACGCTATAGCCCTGTTGGAGAACACATACAAGGCCAGAAGTGATTTCAGCTTTGCCAAGCGGGCGGGTGTGCTCAAGATCAAACAGCTCAAGAGGAAGAGAAGGGAGGCGAAAACTGCCGTTGAGGCCAATCCCGACGATGCGCAGGCCAAGGCCCTGCTCGAACAACTGTCAACACAGTTGCACGACATGGAATTGGAGCATTACCGGCTCTGCGTAAAGAACTATCCCACGGATCTGAGCGTCAAGTTCGAATATGCTGTTCGTTTGGTCGCGGATAAGCAATACGACCAGGCCATACCTCTGTTGCAGCAGGCCCAGAAAGATCCGAGGCGAAAAATTGCATCGATGAGCAAGGTCGGCTTCTGCTTTGCTGAGAAAGGCTGGCTCGACGATGCAATCGACGTATACGCCAAGGCAATAAATTCTTATGAGATAAAAGAGGATGCGGTTTCCAAGGAATTGCGGTATAATCTGGGAAACGCTTACGAGCAGCAGGGCGATGTCGATAAAGCCCTGGACGTATATCGCAAAATCGCCCAGCTCGACTTCGCATATAAAGACGTCAGCCAACGAGTCGACAGGCTAAGGAACGCAAACAACAAGACAGATTCTCAGTAAATCTTTGTTGAAGAACAAGAACGGTTTTTAGGAGATTACAGTGGCAAGTTCGTTACAGTCAAAGAAGAGAGCTAAGCAAAACGTCAGGGACAACACGATCAATCGTGCGCGCAAGAGCCGGGTGAAGACGCAAATCAAGCATTTTGAAGCGGCCCTGGAGGCGGGTGATGCCGGGGCGGCAGCAGAACAACTCAGGCTGGTCAGTAAGAAGCTGGACAAAACCGCTTCGACAAGCACGATGCACAAGAAGACCGCATCCCGAAAGAAATCACGTCTTGCGAAGCAACTCAACAGACTCACGGCAAAATAAGGCACAGGCAGAACGAACACGTCATTTCTACCGAAGTGATGCGAAGCATCATGAAGTGGAGAGATCCGGTCTATCACTCACAAAGCCGGATGTCTCGACTGCGCTCGAGATAGCGCAGGAAAGAACTTCATCTCACACCTCTCTCTTCACCTGCCCTGGATTTGATGTGACAGCTTCTCTTACTGCATGCCGGACCCATTGGGATGAGGAATGCCTGGATGAGCCCACGATGAAATCCGCTCAGTCTTGGTTGCCGCCGAAGGCGTTCTCTCGATAGGGTGGAGAGCCGCCGGTCCAGCGAAAGTATTCGCCTCGCAGACCTTTTCAAGAAAGAAACCGAGGATTATAACGGGTGCGTTACCTCAACTCAAGCCGGCTCTTTCTGGGGCTCCCTAACGCACCAGCGCGGCGATCTGTTCTGCGTTCAGCGCTACCCGCGTGACGGAGCCCGATATGCTGACGTTCGAACCGTTGTCCTTGGTAAAGTAGGGCGGATTGCTGACTTGCTGTCGGGTTGGCTATACAGAGCGTTTGATTAGACTACAGATATGTGCGGGAACCAGTCGATATAAGTACTGACCAGATACCTTTTTATGAGATACACAGATGCCTGAAGTATACAAGAAACAGATAATCAAATTGCTCAAGCACGACGATTATCTCCCGCAGAGGTTGGCGCAGTTGGCCAAGGCGTTGGGCGTGAACTCGGAAGATCATCCGCAGTTTAAAGATGCGTTCGACCAGTTGCGACAGGCCGGGCACGTTGTGATTGGTGCGCGAAATCTGGTCAGCCTGCCCTCGCTTGCGGGTCAGATCGTGGGAACGTTCAGGGCCAATCCGAAAGGGTTTGGTTTTATCACGCCTCTCGAACCCAACTCGCACGGGGATTTGTTCATATCACCGTCCGCCAAGGCCGACGCTATGACCGGTGACATCGTCATGGCAAAAGTCAAACGCAAAGGCAAGCGCGGCGGCGAAATGCGCTGCAGCGGTGAGATAATTGAAGTCCTCGAACGTGCGCAAAATAAATTTGTCGGGACTCTGGTCAAACACCCCGAGTCATGGCTTGTCGAGCCTGACGGCAAGAGTTTCTTTGACCCCATTTCGGTCGACGACGTAGGCGCAAAAGGAGCGAAGGAAAAGGACAAAGTCGTGGTCGAGATCCTTTCGTATCCGACTGAGAAATATCTGGCGCGAGGTGTGATCGTTGAAGTGCTCGGCAAGTCGGGGCGATACGCGACTGAGATAAAGTCGATAATCCACCAGTACCATCTGCCGGGTGAATTTGACACCGAGTGCATCGAGCAGTCGCGCCGGGCGGCCGGCCGTTTCAATGCAGAAGAGCAGGACGGGAGGCAGGACATAACGGATAAGGTGATCATCACGATAGATCCGCCTGATGCGAAGGATTTTGACGATGCGATAAGTGTTGAAAAGGCTGCCGACGGCAACTGGATCCTTGGGGTCCACATCGCCGATGTCAGCAGTTTTGTAACGTCTGATTCTCCGCTTGACGTTGAAGCCGGGAACCGAGGAAACAGCGCCTATCTGCCGGGCAAGACCATTCCAATGCTGCCGGAGATTCTAAGTAACGGTATTTGCAGTCTCCAGCCGAACCAGAAACGCTTTGCCAAGAGTGCATACCTGACTTACGACCGCGAGGCCAAAATCATCTCTCGCCGCTTTGCCAATAGTCTCATCAATTCGACACAGCGTCTGACATACGTGCAGGCCGACAGAATCCTGAAGGGTCACACGAAAGGCGCCGCGCCCAAAGTGATTGAACTGCTCAAAGACATGGAGACTCTAAGCCGGGCGATCGAGAAACGAAGGCCGAAAAGCGGAATGCGACATCTGGACCTGCCGGAAACCGAGTTGGTGATGGACAAATCAGGCCGGGTCGTGGATGTTCATCCCGCCGACGACAGCTATCCGCATACGATGATCGAGATGTTTATGGTCGAGGCCAATGACGCGGTAGCTGCGCTGCTCGATAGACTCAACGTCCCTTTCCTGCGGCGGATTCATCCGGAGCCCGATGCTCTGAGCATGACGAATCTCACCAAGCTCGTCAGGGCATTCGGTTTCACTTTACCGCGGTGTCCCGACCGTAAGGTTATCCAGGATTTGTTGGCTACCGTCAAAGGTGCCGATTGCTCTTTCGCCGTGAACCTGGCGGTCCTGCGCAGCTTTGAAAAGGCCCAGTATGCACCACTGCATATAGGGCATTTTGCGCTGGCCTCTACGCACTACTGCCACTTTACAAGCCCGATCCGCCGATATGCCGACTTGACAGTGCATCGCGCCCTGGATCGCTATTTACGAAATGAGCCGGCCCTCAAAGAGCAGGAGCAGAATCTAACGGAAGTTGGCAAACACATCACGTTCACCGAACAGCGAGCAGAGGACGCCGAGAGAGAGTTGACAAAGGTGTTGACTCTGCAAATGCTGGCCAAGAAGACCGGCGAGGAACTCGACTGTGTCATTACCGGTCTGGCAAGCTTCGGCGTATTTGCGCAGTCGAAGAGGTACGGTGTAGAAGGCCTCATCCGTATGGAAGATTTGGGCTCTGATCGCTGGCAATATGACTCGAAGGCCCAGTGCATCGTTGGGGAGCGTTCGGGACACAACATCCGTTTGGGCCAGGCCGTCAAGGTGCGAATAATCTCTGTGAACGTTCCCGCGCGCCAGTTGGATTTAGCCCCCACTGAGCCGTTCGTCGATGCTTCTCGACTAAAGAAAGAAAGCAAGACGCAGAAGAAGAAAAGCAAAAGAGCAAAAAGGGGCGCCAGGAGGAAGCGGAAAAAGTAAAGTTAACCTGTGCTGAGACTAGGCTCTGTCTGAAAACTCCATCGTCGGCCCGAGAGGAAACGGTTTTTCGCCTGGCAAAGACGGCGAAGCAGGCGATATTAGTTCTATCGTCGATGCAGCTCCCGATGTACATCGGGACAGCCAGGCGGGAAATAAGCCGCTCGAAGCCAGATCGAGTTTTCAGACAGAGCCTAACACAATTTGCCCCGTCGATCTCTTGACATTTCACGGTAACCCTGCAATACTGAGCCTTTACGGTCGACTATTGATGATTGATTACTGATTATTTTTTTCGGAGCGGCAAATGAGAGCATCTGAGATGCGAAAAGGTCAGACCGTCAAGATTGACGGTAAATTGTATGCTATTGTGGATTATCAGCACGTAAAGTTGGGCAAGGGCGGCGCGGTCTACCAGACAAAATTGAAAAGCCTGCCCGACGGTTCAATTCAGAATATCCGCCTGCGGGCAGAGGAAATTGTCGAAGAGGCGTATCTGGACAAGAGAACCTACGAGTACCTGTATTCGTCAGGGAGCGAGCACGTCCTGATGGATACGACGACCTACGACCAGATCACGCTCAACGATGACGCTTTTGGCGACGGGCCGAAATACCTCAAGCCCAACAGCCAGCTTCAGGTCAGCATGTACGAGGGCAAGCCCCTGATAATCACTCTGCCCAATACAGTGGATTTGGAAGTGACCGACACACCGCCTGAGATCAAAGGCGCGACGGCGACAAATCAGAACAAACCGGCGACGATGGAAACCGGGCTTGTCGTTCAGGTGCCGGCTTTTGTCAAGATCGGCGAACTCATACGCGTGGATACGCGAACGGGCGAATATCTGACGCGAGTAAAGGACTAGCACGTTTGATGTCATTGTCGCGGTCGCAGGATCGGTGCTTTATCAGGGATGACAGGAAAACACGATGGCATTTGAGAAAGTAAGCAAGGCGCTTGTAAAAGTTTTCGGCTCTCGCAACGAGCGGTTGGTCAAGGCTTATTCGGTGATCGCTGAGCAAGCCGGCGAGTTCGAAGAGCAAACTAAGAAACTCGACGACGAGGCTCTCGGAGCAAAGACTGCCCAGTTTAAGGCTGCAATAAAGACCGGGACAAGCCCTGAGGATATTTTGCCCGAAGCATTTGCGGTCGTTCGAGAGGCGGCAACACGAAATGTCCAGATGCGGCACTTCGATGTGCAGCTTATAGGCGGCAATGTCCTCTACGAAGGTAAGATCGCCGAGATGGCAACCGGCGAGGGCAAGACCCTGGTGGCGACATTGGCGGCATACCTCGTCCATCTGACCGGACGAAGGATCCACGTGGTGACGGTCAACGATTACCTGGCCAAACGAGACGCCGAATGGATGGCGCCGGTCTATGAATCTCTGGGATTGACGGTCGGAGCGATTCAGGCGGACATGGACAGCGCCGGCGACGAAAGAAAAGCTCAGTACGGCCGCGATATCACCTACGGCACAAACAACGAGTTCGGGTTCGATTTTCTTCGCGACAATATGAAAACGTCGCTCGAGCAAATGGTGCAGGGCCCGCTGGAATATGCCGTGATCGACGAAGTCGACTCGATTCTGATTGACGAGGCCAGGACGCCTCTGATCATATCGGGCCCGGCTTTCGATGATGTCACCAGATACGGCAAGGCCGACCAGGTTGCGAAGAAGCTGATCGGCCTTCAAAGCAGCTACGATCGTACGAAAAAGCAAATTGATTCTGCCGAACGGACCATTGCCAATGCTCAGGGCGAATTGTCCGACGCGAAGAAGGAGAAAGACAGCAAGCGGATCGAGAAGGCTCAGAAGGTTATTGACAAGAGCCAGGCCGAGCACGAAGCCGCAGATGCTGCGCTCGCGCAGGCCACACAGTATTACGAAGTCGAACACGATAGAAAAGCGGTGCATCTGACGCACGAAGGCGTCGGCGCCGCACAGGATATAGCCGGCGTGGGTTCATTTTTCACCGGCTCGAACATGGAATGGCCCCATCTTCTGGAGCAGAGTCTGCGGGCCCACGTCACGTTTGAGCGGGAGAAAGACTACGTTGTCATGGACGGCAAAGTCATAATCGTCGATGAGTTTACGGGACGGCTGATGCACGGCCGGCAATGGTCCGACGGATTGCATCAGGCGGTCGAGGCAAAAGAAGGTGTCAAGGTAAAGGAAGAAAGCCAGACGCTGGCAACTGTCACGCTGCAGAACTTTTTCAAACTCTACGACCAGATAGCGGGAATGACCGGTACAGCCGTAACCGAAGCCGAAGAGTTCATGAACATCTACAAGCTGGAAGTTATCGCAATGCCGACCAACGAGCCCTGCATCAGGGACGACCGGGAAGACGCAATCTACAGATCGCTTGGCGAAAAGTTCGATGCGATAGTGGAAGAGATCAGCGAAGTGAGCATGGCCGGCAGGCCGTTGCTTGTTGGCACGATCAGCATAGAAAAAAGCGAGGCTCTATCGGCGGCTCTGCACAAGAGATTCGGTCTCGACCATGAGGTCCTCAACGCCAAGCAGCACGCAAGGGAAGCCGATATTGTCGTCAAAGCCGGTCAGCAGCACAAAGCCCGGGATGGTTCGATGCGCGGCAACGTCACCATCGCGACCAACATGGCCGGCCGGGGTACCGACATCAAGCTCGGCGACGGCGTCGCGAAAGCCGGCGGCTTGCATATACTCGGCACCGAACGGCACGAGGCCAGAAGAATTGACAATCAGCTCCGAGGCCGATCCGGCCGGCAGGGCGATCATGGCTCGAGCCAGTTCTTCCTGAGCTTCGACGACGATTTGATGCGAATTTTCGCCCCGGAATGGACCGTCAAGGCACTTTCCTGGATCGGCTGGGAAGAGGGCGAGCCGATCTATCACAAGAGAATAAGCAAAGGCATTGAAAAAGCGCAGAAGAAGGTTGAGGAGCGAAACTTCGACGTGCGCAAGAGCCTGCTCGAATATGACGAGGTGATGGACTATCAGCGAAAGATATTCTATTCGCGCCGGCGCCAGATTCTCGCCGGGCTCAAGCTCAAGAACGTCATCGGCGAGATGATCGAGGGGGCTATAGCAAAGAATTGTGAGACGATACTCGATAAGGAGTACCCGGCCAAGTGTGTCATCGAATGGGCAAGAACTAATTTCGGAGCCGATCTTAAGCCGTCGGACATCGCCGACGCGAAGGTTCAGGACATCGAAGAAAGCATCAAGCACCAGGCAAAGGGCGACGCCGAGAACAACATATCGCTCTCATTGGGGGAATATTTCGAGGACTACAGTGACCCGAAGACGTGGGATATCTCGGGTTTGTGCAAATGGGCCATGAGTGCTTTTCGAGTCAGTTTAAGTCCGAGCAAAGTCAAACATCAGTCACCGGATGAGATCCAGGACCAGTTGACTTTGGCTGCCGCCGCGCAAATCGACAAGAAGGACTGTTCGCAGTTGATCGAGTTTCTCAAGGCCGATTTCGCCGTTCGGACATTTGTCGACTGGGCGCGCGCGAAATTCGACATAAGACTTGACGTCAGCGAGTTGCAGGACCTCAAAGCCTCGCAAATCCGTGAGCAGCTTTGCGAACAAACGGCAGCCAGGTACAGACAACGGGAAATTGAATATCCTGTTGAGTTTGCGATGAACATGGTTTACGGCCCGCAGGGGACCAATATCTATGCCTTCGAGACGCTTGCCGACTGGGCCAACAGGAAATATAACGCCGGCCTGTCGGCGGAAAAAATACAAGACGTTAAACCTCGCGCACTGCGCGATCAACTGCTTGAACTGAGCCGGAGCTTCAACGACGGCGAACTGGAACGAGAACTTTCTGACAAAATCGCCCGCTCGAACCGCGCCGAGCTTCTGATCTGGGCCAACGAAAGATTCGGCGCCTCTCTGACCGAAAACGATCTGCCGGGCGAAGGTGGGGAAGTTAAAGAGAAATTGTCCGAGGTAGCGGGCGAGTTCTTGCGATCCGAGCTTGCCGATCTTGAAAAGTACGTTCTGCTCCAGGTCTACGACAGCACATGGAAAGACCATCTCTATTCGATGGACCATCTCAAGAGCAGCATATGGATGCGATCCTTGGCCGAGAAAGACCCCAAGATCGAATACAAACGCGAAGGTTCGCGAATGTTCGAGGAGATGCTCGACACTATTGAGGACCGTGTGACGGATATTATCTTCAAGGTCCACATCGAGGCCGGCGCCCGGAGCAGGAATGTGTGGAACGTTAGCCAGACCTCACACGATGAGGTAGGCCAGTTTGCAATGGCCGAGCAGCAGCGGGCGGCCGCCCAGGCGCCGCAGGGCGAGGTGAAGGTAAGGCAGATCAAACTCGAAACGCCCAAGGTCGGGCGCAATGAACCGTGTCCCTGCGGCAGCGGGAAGAAATACAAGAAATGCTGCGGGAAAAACGCATAAGACAATCAAGTTTTGTGAGATGAAAGGAGAATCGCTATGGTCAGGTCCAGAACTTTTGTAGGTGCAGGTGGCAGTGTGTCGTGCAACAGGGTATTGATTGCTGCAGTCTGCCTGGCGATGTCACTGTCGGTCGCAGCAAGCAGCGCTGAGGAGTGGCCCCACTATCTCGGTCCCAACTTCGATCTCAAGCCCGGCGTCAAAGAATTCACCGCGAAATCAGCGACTAAGGTATGGGATGCAAAGGTCGGCACGGGCATGTGCTCGGTCACCGTCGCCGACGGCTTACTCTATACTATGGGCAATGATGGCAAGAAAGGGGACAGGGACAAGAGCAAGGCGAAGGATTCCATCTACTGCCTCGACGCCAGAACAGGCACCGAGAAGTGGACATTCGACTACCAGTGTCTGCTCGACCCGCGTCTGCATCCTGGTGGTCCCTGTTCCACACCGACCATCCATCAGGGCAAGGTCTATACGCTAAGCAAGCTGGGTCATATCTTCTGTCTCGACGCCAAAACTGGAAAGAAACTCTGGGATGCCTCGGCGGTTCATTACAAACCAAAGAAGCCCTGGTGGGGTTTTGCGGCTTCACCTACCGTTGTCGGCGACGTGGTTATATACAACGTTGGTGACAGGGGGCTGGCTTTGAACAAAGATACGGGCCAGATCGTCTGGAAGAGCGAGAAGAACGTCGTCGGCTATGCCACACCCAAGCCTCTGCCTGCCGGCATGTTCAATCGTCCGGCCGTAGCGCTGTTAACAAACGAGGATTTTCTCGTCCTCGATCCGGCGACCGGTGAGTCCGTGGCGACCTACGCGAAGACGTGGCAGGAGAAATCGAACTGCAACGGCACGACTCCTTACATCTACAAGGGTCGGATCTATCTCGTTCACAGCAAACACGGCTTGAGCCGCTTGTCGCTGGCTGGCGATAAGTTCACGCAGGATTGGCTGTCGGAGGACGCCAAATATCCAAACGAGTGGTTCGCCTTCAACACACACGTGATCCACAACGGCAGCATCTATTTCCTTACCAGCGACCGCAAGCCCGGCGGGACGGGATTGAGTTGTGTCGATGCCGAGACGGGAAAACGCAAGTCATTCGATGACAAGTTTGCTTTCGGGAATCTGCTCGCTGTCGGCGACAAAATGATCGTGCTCAGCGAAAAGGGCGAACTAATCTGGGGCGATCTGGGCGATGCGTCTTTCGAAGAGACCCATCGGCAGAAGATTCTGGAGGGCCTTTGCTGGTCGAAGCCCATTCTTCTCGGAGACTTGCTCTACGCTCGCGACGCCGAAGGCGCCGTTATCTGCCTGGAACTCAAGTAGGCCGGATGTCACAGGTCGTCCGGTATTACAGCCTATAGGGAGTTCTGCGCCAAACAACCCAGCTATGGTGTGATGTAATGCTGGCGACGACAGTTATGCCGGAGTGGAACAGCACTTCCTATAAATGCCTAATCACAGGAAGTACGGGACATGCTGCGCGAAAAGTCCAGAGATTCCGGTTGCAGAGCCGATGTATAGAGTAATAGGGACAGATTTTCGTGAAACGACTGATATTGTCTGACAAGGGAATGTAGATGACAGACCGGCGAGGAAAAGCGGGGCTCTTGCCTCTGGTTGTCATAGGGGCGGCGCTTGTTGGGGCGACCTATTTGGGTCGCGAGCCCTACAAAGCTGTTGCGACGATACGCGAGCTTTTAGCCGAAAACAAGGATCTCAAGCAGGCAATAACCAATCTGACGACCGAGGACCAGATAGGCTACGCGAAAGTCATCGCTCAGGAATTCAGAGACGGAGAGCTTTTTACGACGATAAAATTCGTTGAGACCGCCCGAGGCGACAAGCTGACGAACATCTTGGAGAAGCAGTACACAATTGCCGGCGATGTCGTCCATTTTGACGCCTTGATCGTGAAGTTTGGCAGCAAGATGGTCATGGACGGCCGGGCAAAGGCGCTGTATCTGTGGAGAAGGGTTTACGGCGAGAAAATGTCGCCTGCTGAGGGTTTTCCCATTGAGGAGCCGGGAGCAGAACCGAGAAGATACAAAGATCTGCTCGAAGCGCTGCCGATAGAGAAGAGGCATATGTTCTGGTCTAATATCTGGGACCTGGCGAACGATACTGAGAAACTTACCGCATACGATGTCGAGGCGATCTATGGCAACGCCATTTACGGCAAGCTAAGAAAAGGGCTCATATACGTCTTCAAAATCAATAGTACGGGCCAGGTTTATCCTGAAGTTGTTCCCGACATATAGCAGGCGATCTCTGTTCTCTGCGCTGCCTCGGGCCCCTAGTCTGACCTGCCACTTCAAGCATTTCACATATCTCCTTGATCTAAGGCCGCGCAAAACAATAACTTCTGAACTTACCGATTCTCCATCTCATTTTCAGGGGAGTCTTTGGCCGTTCCTCAATCGTGAAATCCTCAATCCGCCTCGGGCGGACTTCCGGTTTTGCTCAATCGATCACGGCCAAATCCAACCTAAATCTGAGCGGATACTCCGGCAACTTATTGTTTTACACACCCTAACTGGGCTACGGTTCTTGATTGACGCTGGCCGGGGCGTTGGTTATTGTAGAGACCGATGGTCTGATTTGTAGTGTAAGGGATCTTGGAGAATGAACGAAAGCTTCGGTTTCGACATCGCCGTGGTGGGCGGCGGTATTGTAGGTCTGGCGTCCGCCTATAGGATCACGCTGGCCCATCCTGATATTAGCATCGCCGTACTGGAAAAGGAGGACCACGTAGCTGCACATCAGACCGGCCGCAACTCCGGCGTCATTCACTCGGGATTGTACTACCAGCCGGGCTCGAGCAAGGCCAAGACCTGCGCCAAAGGGCGCAAGGAACTGCTTACTTTCGCCAAGAGGCACAGGGTCCCTTACGATATTTGTGGAAAGATAGTGGTCGCTACTCAGGAAAAGGAACGGGCCACCCTCGAAACGATACTGCAAAACGGCGTGGAGAACGACATAGAAGGGCTCGAAGAAATCGGCCCTGACCGGATCAAGGAGATCGAGCCGGCTTGCGAGGGTATCGCCGCTATACACGTGCCCAGCGCCGGAATTATTGATTTTGCCAAAGTTGCAGAGAAATTGGCGGATCTTGTAGAGAAGAAGAACAAGGGTAACAAAGTCCTGACTTCGCACAAAGTGACGGGTCTTGACAGGCATGATTTCTACACGAAAATCCGAACAGACCAGGGTTCTATCTCCGCCAAGTACGTTGTCAACTGTGCCGGTCTTCAATGTGATAGAGTCGCAAGAATGGACAATGTCGAGCCTGATATGAAAATAGTCCCCTTCCGTGGAGACTACTATGAACTCACAGAAGAGGCGAAGGAGAAAGTCAAAGGTTTGATATATCCTGTGCCCGACCAGGCCCTGCCTTTTCTTGGAGTCCATTTTACCCGCATGATTGCCGGCGGGGTTGAATGCGGTCCGAATGCCGTCTTTTCATTCAAGAGGGAAGGTTATGGCAAGACCGATTTTAGCCTGAGCGATACTCTGGATGCCCTGTGTTATCCGGGGCTCTGGAGAATGTTCTTGAAATACTGGAAATCCGGGTTGGGCGAATATGCCAGGGCGTTCTCCAAAAAGCTGTTTCTTCGGCAATTGCAGAGACTGGTTCCTTCTCTGGCCGACAGCGATATTAAGCCCTGCCGGGCCGGGGTGAGGGCCCAGGCAATCGAGCGCAACGGCAAGCTGATCGATGATTTTAGAATAGAAAGACAAGCGAACTCGATTCACGTCTTGAACGCCCCATCGCCGGCAGCCACGGCGTCGTTAGCCATAGGCGATTACGTAAACAAGATGGCCACGAAGTATTTCAAGTTGTAAGGTGGGACTTGCCCCACCAATTTGGACATTCGATATTGGACATTGGATATTCATTATTCAAAGCCGATTGAATATCGAACAAGGAATGTCGAATGTTGAAGTTGATCGGTGGGGCAAGCCCCACCCTACCAAGACTTTAGGAAAAGGATAAAACATGGTAGATTTGAAGGACAAAGACTACGTAGCTATAGTGCAGTGCCACATCGTAAAAGAACGCTGCTCCGGCTACAATTGCGAAAAGGCATTCAATGAGCGCACAGGCGGTTTCTTTGCTTACCCCAAAGACAAGGCGTATCGCACGCTCAATCTCACGTGCGGCGGCTGCTGCGGCAGGGCCCTGCAACGTAAACTAAGCAACCTGACCCGTCGGATAATGAAGCAGGAGCAGATGGGAAAGGACCGCATTGCCGTGCAATTGGCTTCCTGCCTGACAAAAGACAATTTTCATTCTTCACCGTGTCCGCACCTTGATTATCTCAAGAGCCTGATAGCAAAGCTCGGCCTGGACATGTGCGAGGACACATACATATATGAGAAGTCCGAAAAACGCCGCGCCGAAGGTCTGTACCGCGCTAGTAACCGATGAGCAAGCACCAAACTGATACCTTGTTCGAGATAGAAGAGGCAGGCTCAGAGACTTTGCGCGGCCACATAATCCGAGTGGCGTTTGAGTCGGCGGCGGATACGGAGTTTGATTATCTTGTCCCGGATGAGATGTGGCCTGTTCGGGCCGGCCAGAGAGTTGAGGTTCCGTTTGGGAGAAATAACAGACTACAAAAGGGTTTCTGTGTTGAATCGGATATCGGCGCCGAAGAGGCGTTCGGGAGCGCACAGCGAGGCATCCGGCTCAAAGCGGTCTCGCGCGTCGTTGACAAAGAGCCGTTAGTGGATCTTGAGCTGATGGCATTGGCTCGGTGGATTGGCGGTTACTACGTTTGCCCGCTCGGGCAGGTCCTGGCTGCAATTGTGCCGGCGGCGGTGAAGAAAGGGGCCGGTGTCAAGACGCAAAAGTATGTTTATCTGACGATCGGCGTTGCTGATACCGAAAAGATCATCGGCGAATTAAGAGGCAAAAAGCAAAAACAGATTGTCGCCTTCCTTCGCCAGCGAGAGGCCTTTGAGCCTGATTCAGCTCTGGAGTTGCAGGCGGTCCTGGAAACAGCAGGTTGTGGCGCCCAACCGCTGAAGAGACTCACCGAGCGGGAAATTGTCAAGATCGGCCAAAAGACGGTATTGAAATCTCTACCCGCCATTCCGAAGGCAATGGCAATGGAGACGCAGCCGCAGATAGTCCTCAATGCCGACCAGCGCGGCGCCCTCGAGTCGATCAAAGCTCAGATAGATTCAGACGAGTTCGGCGTCTCACTGGTTCACGGCGTCACCGACAGCGGCAAGACTGAGCTTTACGTCAGGGCCATCCGTCAGGTGTTGCACAAGGGCAAGAGTGCTATCGTGCTGCTGCCTGAAATTGCTCTGACGGCCCAGACCGTTCAGAGATTCAATGAGCGGTTCCAAAGAATCGCCGTAATGCATTCGGGTCTGACCGCCGCGCAGCGAAATGTGCAGTGGCAAAAGATAAGGTCGGGCGAGGCTGATGTTGTGATTGGCGCCCGATCGGCAGTTTTTGCGCCGCTATCGAACCTGGGTCTGGTCGTCGTCGACGAAGAGCACGAGCCCAGCTACAAGCAGGACACCGCACCACGGTATAACGGCAGAAACGTAGCGATCAAGCGGGCACAGTTGGCGAGCGCGCATTGTATCTTGGGCAGCGCGACTCCGTCATTGGAGATGCTGTCCAACTGCCGGAGTAAGAAACACTTCAGCTTGCTGCGTCTGCCCAAGAGGGTGATGGACCTGCCGATGCCCCAGATGAGACTTGTCGATTTGACCCAGACGCCAATAACACAAAAGGGCATGAATCTGCTGAGCGAGCCTCTGAGTCGGCATTTGAAAGAAATCCTGGCCAGGAAGGAACAGGCAATCCTGCTCTTGAACCGACGCGGCTACAGTAATTTTGTGTTCTGCCCATCATGCAAGCACACGCTGCACTGCCGCAACTGCGATGTGACACTGACATTCCACAAATCGAAAAAGACTCGCTACGAGCGAATGCGAACGGTCACCGGAAAGCACATGAATTACGGCTATGCGATCTGCCATTATTGCCTTGCGCAAA
>Ga0255052_10001864_pt1 | contig 15548 bp, 10 predicted proteins | sample JV7_2_21_MG_FD_188632 | JGI IMG/M metagenome (GOLD analysis project Ga0255052, IMG submission 188632) | Seawater microbial communities from Jervis Inlet, British Columbia, Canada - JV7_2_21 | ecosystem: Environmental > Aquatic > Marine > Inlet | place: Canada: British Columbia | collected...
AAAACATTACCACACATACAGAGACGAGCCAGAGCGGTGTTCTGGACATTCTCAAGCTGCTGATTGCGGCTGGCGCTCTCGTGGGCGGCCTTTACGGCTACTACTATTTCGAGAATGACATTCCGCTGCCGCTGCGCGTGTTGATGGTGCTGGGTGGTACCGGCGCCGGAATCGCGATTGCGATGACGAGTGCCCAGGGGCAGCGCCTTTGGCACTTCGTTCAGGGCTCGCGACTCGAGATCCGCAAGGTTGTCTGGCCTACACGGACGGAAACGACACAAACAGCAATTGCCGTGTTCGTCTTTACTCTGGTCATGGCGTTATTTTTCTGGGCGCTGGATTCGGGCCTGCTTTGGCTGACCCGCCGCCTGGTCGGCTAAGCGCCTTCGAAGATAGTCAGGGGTAATACTCAGTGTCCTTACGATGGTACATCGTTCACGCCTATTCGAATTTCGAACACAAGGTGAAGTCTTCCCTGGAAGAGCGCATCGAGCGCATGGGATTGCAGGACAAATTTGGCGAGATTCTCGTCCCGACCGAGGAAGTGGTCGAGATGAAGGAAGGGCAGAAGCGCCGCAGTGAGCGCAAGTTCTTCCCGGGCTACGTGCTTGTGCAGATGGAAATGGATGACGAGACCTGGCACCTCGTCAAAGAGGTGCCAAAAGTGCTCGGATTCATCGGTGGGTCGAGCGACCGGCCGGCGCCGATCACGGACAAGGAAGCAGATCGGATTCTGCTGCGGGTCCGCGAGGGTGTCGACAAGCCGCGGCCGAAAGTATTGTTCGAGCCCGGCGAGGTGGTACGCGTCACCGATGGTCCGTTCAACGACTTCAGCGGCGTCGTTGAGCAGGTGAACTATGAGAAGAGTCGCCTGCAGGTAGCGGTACAGATTTTGGGTCGGTCTACGCCCGTCGAACTGGATTTTGGTCAGGTCGAGAAATCGTAGCAAAGCGCGACAGAAGCGTTCCTTGGAGCGCGACGTCGATGCTGGATAAACAACTGTAGGGGTTCGCCGATTTGGCGGGCGCCTGCAGATTTCGATAGTGCGAGGAGCCTTAACAAGGCGTTCGAACTCGGGAGACAAAGATGGCTAAGAAAGTAGCTGGATATATCAAGCTGCAGGTCCCTGCGGGCCAGGCTAATCCATCACCGCCGGTCGGACCGGCGCTGGGTCAGCATGGTGTCAACATCATGGAGTTCTGCAAGGCGTTCAATTCGCAGACCCAGGGTGTCGAGCCGGGTCTGCCTATCCCCGTGATTATCACGGTCTACGCGGACCGCAGTTTCACGTTCATTTCCAAGACCCCGCCCGCCGCAGTTCTGCTGTGCAAGGCTGCCGGCATCAAGAAGGGTTCGGGTACTCCGAACACGGACAAGGTCGGCAAGGTGAATCGCGCGCAACTCGAAGATATAGCGACGACCAAAATGCCGGACCTGACGGCGGCCGATATGGATGCCGCGGTACGTACGGTTGCCGGGACGGCGCGCAGCATGGGTATCGAGACCGAGGGAGTGAAGTGATGGCGGCTTTAAGCAAACGCAAAAAAGCGGCGCGCGAGAAAATCGATTCGACGAAGGTTTACATCGTTGAAGAGGCATTGTCGCTGGTCAAGGAACTCGCCACGGCGAAATTTCCGGAGAGCATCGACGTCTCGGTCAACCTCGGCGTAGACCCGCGCAAGTCGGACCAGGTTGTCCGCGGCTCGACCGTGTTGCCGAACGGTACAGGCAAGACAGTTCGCGTTGCCGTGTTCGCTCAGGGCGAAAATGCCGACAAGGCTACGGCCGCCGGCGCCGACATCGTCGGCTTCGAAGACCTCGCAGAGACGGTCAAGAGCGGTGAGCTCAATTTCGACGTCGCTATCGCGACGCCGGATGCGATGCGGGTTGTTGGCCAGCTTGGTCAGATTCTCGGACCTCGCGGTCTGATGCCAAACCCGAAGGTCGGTACTGTGACCGCAGATGTCGAAACCGCAGTGAAAAATGCCAAGGCTGGCCAGGTGCGCTATCGCACCGACAAGGCCGGCATCATTCATTGTCCGATCGGGCGTGCCGATTTCGAAGTGCCGGCACTGAGAGAGAATCTCGAGGCGCTGCTCTCAGACCTTAAAAAGGCCAAGCCGGCGGCGTCGAAAGGGCAGTTCGTGAAGAAGTTGACCGTGTCCTCGACCATGGGTCCGGGACTATCTGTAGACCGGGCGTCGGTAGACGCCTGATTAAAAAGAATTTGCCGGGCGCCAGATGGTGTCCTGGTGAATAGCCGCAGGGACGCGGCAATCGTCGAAGACCACAGGTGACCGGAGTGAGATCTGGTCTTAATGACTGCCTGTGCAGATGGTGAAACCTGAGTCAGATCGATTTGGCAACGGTTGCCATCCGACAGGGAGCACGATGCTCCCGAATGGGTAGGTGAACGATGGTATGGGTACGCCGTGTGGAGATTTTCTATCTCACGGAGTGACCCGCACCGAATTCACCGATTGGAAGTAACCGTAGGCCAGGAGTTAAGAATGGCACTAAGACTCGAAGACAAGAAAACACTTGTCAAAGAGGTAAACGCGGTTGCAGGGGATTCTGTGACGGCCGTTGTGGCCGAATACAGGGGACTTTCTGTTGCAGAGATGACGGAGCTGCGCAAACAAGCGCGCAGTGCCGGCGTATACATGCGTGTTGTCAAAAACACGCTGGCACGTCGCGCCGTCGTCGGCACCGATTTCGAGTGTATGCAAGACACACTCAAGGGGCCGATTCTGCTCGCGTTTGCAAAAGACGATCCAGGTGCCGCTGCCAGGGTAATCAAGGATTTCGCCAAGGGGCACGATGCCCTGCAGGCGGTATCGCTTTCTGCCGGCGGGCAATTGCTGCCTGCGTCGGATCTCAGCACGTTGGCGAATCTGCCGACGCTGGATCAGGCGCGTGCAATGTTGCTCGGCGTCTTTATGGCACCGATGAACCAACTGGTACGCACGTTGGCCGAACCTTCCGCAATGCTTGCGCGCACTTTGAACGCGCGCGGCGAGCAGGAAGCGGCTTAGGACGAAATGAACAATTTCCTGACTCAGGAAACACACTTAGAGGAAGTACAAAATGGCAATGTCAAATGAAGATCTGCTCAAGGAGTTGAGCGCAAAACCGATTATGGAAGTCGTTGAACTCGTCAAGATGCTCGAAGACGAGTGGGGCGTGTCGGCAGCTGCTCCGGTAGCTATTGCTGCGGGCCCGGCTGCCGGCGGAGACGCTGGTGAGGCGGCCGAAGAGCAGACCGAGTTCGACGTGGTTCTCGCAAGCTTCGGTGGCAACAAGGTTGCTGTCATCAAGGCTGTCCGCACGCTGACCGGTCTGGGTCTCAAGGAGGCCAAGGATGCCGTTGAGGGCGCGCCTTCAACGATCAAGGAAGCGATAGGAAAAGACGAAGCAGAAGAAGTCAAGAAGACGCTTGAAGAGGCCGGAGCAACGGTCGAGCTCAAGTAGTCGCTTGATTTTTCGCTTTTGTTACAGGACCCGACGGTCCGCAACCAGGCAGCCGGTCGTTTCACGACCGGCTGCCTGGCGTATTTGTATTTTACGAGGGTGATCCCGAATGGCTTATTCGTTCACTGAGAAAAAGCGCATCCGTAAGAATTTCGGCAAACGGCCGACGATTCTGGATGTTCCTTACCTGTTGTCGATCCAGGTCGACTCGTATCGCAAGTTCCTGCAAACGGACAAGACGATCGAGCAGCGCGACGCCATCGGTTTGCACGCGGCGTTTCGGTCCGTGTTTCCGATTGTCAGTTATTCAGGTAATGCGGCGCTGGAATACGTGAGCTACCGGCTCGGCGAGCCCGTATTCGACGTCAAGGAATGCCAGATGCGCGGGCTGACCTACGCGGCGCCGATCCGCGTCAACGTGCGCCTGGTCATTTATGACAAGGAAGCCAGCGGCACCCCGAAACCTGTCAAGGACATCCGCGAACAGGAAGTCTATCTCGGCGAAATGCCGCTGATGACCGATCATGGCACGTTCGTGATCAATGGAACCGAGCGTGTCATCGTTTCGCAGTTGCACCGCTCCCCGGGCGTGTTTTTCGACCACGACAAGGGCAAGACTCATAGCTCCGGCAAGCTGCTGTTCTCCGCACGCATCATTCCGTACCGGGGTTCGTGGCTCGATTTCGAATTTGACCCGAAGGACAGCGTATTTGCCCGTATCGATCGCCGCCGCAAGCTGCCGGTCACGATTATCCTGCGCGCGCTCGAGATGACCAACGAAGAAATGCTCGACCTGTTCTTCGAGACCAACGATTTCTATCTCTCCGAGAAGGAAATCAAGATGGGCCTCGTGCCCGAGCGCCTGCGCGGCGAGACCGCGACGTTCGAGATCAAGCTCGGCCGCAAGGTATTTGTCGAGGAAGGTCGCCGCATCACGGCGAAGCACGTCCGTGACATGTCCAAGTCGACCGTCGACAAGTTGACCGTGCCGGCCGAGTACCTCGAGGGCAAGATTCTCGCGCACGATATCGTCGACACGGAAACCGGTGAACTGCTGGCTGCGGCAAATGCCGAGCTGACCGCGGAACTCATCGAGGCATTGATCGGTGCAGGCATCGAGCATATTCGTACGTTGTACGTGAACGACCTCGATCGCGGTCCGTTCATCTCCAACACGCTGAACATCGATCCTTCGACGACACGCCTGGAGGCGCTGGTCGAGATCTACCGCATGATGCGTCCGGGTGAGCCGCCGACCAAGGAAGCGGCCGAGAACCTGTTCCAGAACCTGTTTTTCAACTCGGACCGCTACGACTTGTCAGGCGTCGGCCGCATGAAGTTCAACCGCCGCGTCGGTCGTGATACTTCGGAAGGCGGAGGCGTCCTGGAGAAAGAAGACATCCTCGACGTTCTCAAGACGCTCATCGACATCCGCAACGGCTACGGCACCGTCGACGATATCGACCACCTCGGTAACCGACGCGTCCGCAGTGTCGGCGAGATGGCCGAGAACGCATTCCGCGTAGGTCTCGTCCGCGTAGAACGCGCCGTCAAGGAGCGTCTGACACAGGCCGAGACCGAAGGCCTGATGCCGCAGGAGATGATCAACGCCAAGCCGGTCGCTGCCGCCGTGAAGGAATTCTTTGGTTCAAGCCAGCTGTCGCAATTCATGGATCAGAACAACCCGCTCTCGGAGGTGACGCATAAGCGTCGCGTCTCGGCGCTGGGCCCGGGCGGTCTGACGCGCGAGCGCGCCGGTTTCGAGGTCCGCGACGTGCATCCGACGCACTACGGCCGGGTGTGCCCGATCGAGACGCCTGAAGGCCCGAACATCGGCCTGATCAACTCGCTCGCCGTGTACGCGCGCACCAATGCATACGGCTTCCTTGAAACCCCGTATCGCAAGGTCACGAATGGTAAGGCGACCGCGAACATCGAGTACCTCTCGGCGATTGAAGAGAGCCAGTACGTCATCGCGCAGGCGAACTCCGAACTCGATAAGAACGGCAAATTCCTCGAGGACCTCGTTTCTGTTCGCTTCAAAAACGAGTTCACGCTGTCCACTCCGACGGACGTCAACTACATGGACGTCAGCCCACGGCAGATCGTATCGGTCGCGGCATCGCTGATTCCGTTCCTCGAGCACGATGACGCTAATCGCGCCCTGATGGGCTCGAACATGCAACGCCAGGCTGTTCCTACGCTGCGCTCCGAAGCGCCGCTCGTCGGCACGGGCATCGAACGTGCCGTTGCCGTCGACTCCGGTGTGACCGTTGTTGCGCGTCGTGGCGGCATGGTCGATTCTGTCGACGCGTCGCGCATCGTCGTTCGCGTCAATGACAACGAGACCAGCGCTGCAGAGCCGGGTGTCGACATCTACAATCTGACCAAGTACACACGTTCCAACCAGAACACCTGCATCAATCAGCGTCCGCTCGTAAAGGCCGGCGACGAGATCGCCTCTGGCGATGTGCTCGCCGACGGGCCGTCGACGAATATGGGCGAACTGGCGCTTGGCCAGAACCTGCTTGTCGCGTTCATGCCGTGGAACGGCTACAACTTCGAGGACTCGATCCTGATTTCGGAGCGCGTCGTCAAGGACGACCGTTTCACGACGATTCACATCGAGGAACTGCAGTGTGTCGCGCGTGATACCAAGCTCGGGCCCGAGGACATCACCTCGGATATCCCGAACGTCGGTGACGCGGCACTTGCGAAGCTCGACGAGTCGGGTATCGCGTTCATCGGTGCCGAGGTCAAGGCGGGCGACATCCTCGTCGGTAAGGTCACGCCGAAGGGTGAGACCCAGCTCACTCCGGAGGAGAAGCTCCTCCGTGCGATCTTCGGCGAGAAAGCATCCGACGTGAAAGACACGAGCCTCCGCGTGCCACCCGGCATGGACGGCACCGTCATCGACGTGCGCGTGTTCACGCGCGACGGCGTCGAGAAGGATGCGCGTGCCCTTTCGATCGAGCGTTCCGAACTCGAGAGTGTTCGCAAGGATCTCGATGACACCCTGCGCATCCTCGAAGAGGACATCTATGAGCGCGTGGAGCGTATGCTCACGGGCAAGATGGCCCAGGGCGGTCCCAACAAGTTGAAGTCGGGCTCGAAGATCACGAAGGCCTACCTCGATGACGTCCCGCGCGAGCAATGGTTCGAGGTTCGCCTGAAGAACGACGAAGCGAACGAACAGCTGCAAAAGGCTTTCGAGCGCCTGAACGCGCAGCGCGAGGAGTTCGATCGCCGCTTCGACGTGAAGAAGGCGAAGATTACGGCTGGTGATGATCTTGCCCCTGGTGTGCTCAAGATGACCAAGGTCTACCTGGCCGTGAAGCGTCGTATCCAGCCGGGCGACAAGATGGCCGGGCGCCACGGCAACAAGGGCGTTATCTCGACAATCGTTCCCGAAGAGGACATGCCCTATCTCGAAGATGGCACACCTGTCGACATCGTCCTGAACCCTCTAGGTGTTCCGTCACGAATGAACGTCGGTCAGGTACTCGAGACACATCTCGGCTGGGCCGCAAAAGGGCTCGGTAAGAAGATCGACGCGATGCTCAAAGCTCGCGAGTCGACCGCCAAGGTCCGTCAGTTTCTGGACACGATCTACAACAAGACCGGCGGCAGAGTCGAAGACATCAAGTCATTGAACGATGCCGAGGTGCTCGAGCTTGCGGGCAATCTGACCAACGGCGTGCCCACGGCAACGCCGGTGTTCGATGGTGCTACCGAGGCTGAGATCACGGGTCTGCTCGAAATCGCCGGGCTCGACGAGAGCGGTCAGTCGACCTTGTATGACGGCCGCACGGGCAAGCAGTTCGATCGTGATGTCACGGTGGGCTACATGTACATGCTGAAGCTCAACCACCTGGTTGACGACAAGATGCACGCACGTTCGACCGGACCGTATAGCCTGGTTACGCAACAGCCTCTCGGTGGCAAAGCACAGTTCGGCGGTCAGCGATTCGGTGAGATGGAGGTCTGGGCGCTCGAAGCCTACGGTGCCGCCTACACCTTGCAGGAAATGCTGACGGTCAAGTCCGACGATGTTCAGGGCCGTACCAAGATGTACAAGAACATCGTCGACGGGGAGCATGAAATGGATGCCGGTATGCCGGAATCGTTCAATGTTCTGGTCAAGGAGATTCGATCTCTCGGCATCAACATTGAGCTGGAGACAGACTAATGAAAGATCTGCTGAAGCTTTTCAAGTACCAGAATCCGGTTGATGACTTCGATGCAATTCGCATCGGCCTGGCATCGCCCGACATGGTGCGGTCGTGGTCGTTCGGCGAGGTCAAAAAGCCGGAGACGATCAACTACCGCACGTTCAAGCCCGAGCGTGATGGTCTTTTCTGCGCCAAGATCTTCGGCCCGATCAAGGACTACGAGTGCCTGTGTGGCAAATACAAGCGCCTGAAGCACCGCGGTGTCGTGTGTGAGAAGTGCGGTGTAGAGGTCACCCAGACCAAGGTTCGCCGCGAGCGCATGGCACACATCGAGCTCGCGAGCCCGGTCGCGCACATCTGGTTCCTGAAGTCGCTGCCGTCACGAATCGGCCTGATGCTGGACATGACACTCCGCGAGATCGAGCGCGTGCTGTATTTTGAGGCATTCGTCGTCGTCGATCCTGGCATGACCGAGCTCGAGCGTGGTCAGTTGCTGACTGACGAGATGTACCTCGATGCACTCGAACAATACGGTGACGAGTTCGATGCGCGTATGGGCGCCGAAGCCGTTCGCGAAATGCTGATGACGATCGACCTGCAGCGAGAAGTGTTGCAGGTGCGCGAAGACATAGACGCAACGCGTTCGGAGACGAAGATCAAGCGTTTGTCGAAACGTCTCAAGTTGCTGGAATCGTTCATCGAGTCGGGCAACAAGCCCGAATGGATGGTGCTTACGGTGCTGCCCGTGCTGCCGCCGGACCTGCGTCCGCTGGTGCCGCTCGATGGCGGCCGGTTCGCGACCTCGGATCTCAACGATCTTTATCGTCGTGTCATCAACCGCAACAATCGCCTGCGTCGCCTGCTGGAACTCAATGCGCCGGACATCATCGTGCGCAACGAGAAGCGTATGCTGCAGGAGTCCGTTGATGCATTGCTGGATAACGGTCGTCGTGGCCGCGCCATCACGGGTACCAACAAACGCCCGCTGAAGTCGCTCGCCGACATGATCAAGGGCAAGCAGGGCCGTTTTCGCCAGAACCTCCTCGGCAAGCGCGTCGATTACTCGGGCCGCTCAGTTATTGTCGTTGGCCCGACGTTGAAGCTGCATCAGTGTGGTTTGCCGAAGAAGATGGCGCTCGAGCTTTTCAAGCCGTTCATCTTCTCCAAGCTGCAATTGCGCGGCGAAGCGACGACGATCAAGGCAGCCAAGCGCCTGGTCGAGCGTGAAGGCCCCGAGGTTTGGGATATCCTCGAAGAGGTCATTCGCGAGCACCCGGTACTCCTCAACCGCGCACCAACACTGCATCGTCTGGGTATCCAGGCGTTCGAGCCCGTGCTCATCGAAGGCAAGGCCATTCAGCTGCACCCGCTCGTATGTACGGCGTTCAACGCGGACTTCGATGGTGATCAAATGGCTGTCCATGTGCCGTTGTCCATCGAGGCGCAGCTCGAAGCACGCGCGCTCATGATGTCGTCGAACAACATCCTGTCGCCGGCGAACGGTGATCCGATCATCGTGCCGTCACAAGACGTGGTACTCGGTCTCTATTACATGACTCGTACGCGCGTTAACGCGAAGGGCGAAGGCATGACCCTGGCAGACCTCGACGAGGCCCGCCGGGCCTACGAATCCGGCGCGGCCGAATTGCAGGCCGAGGTCAGGATTCGCGTACCGATGTCCATCACGAACGAGGACGGCGAGAGCGAGCGTGTCGTGCGGCTTGTGGAGACGACGATTGGCCGTGCGCTGTTGTCGGGAATTCTGCCGCCGGGACTCGATTTCGGTCTGGTCAACCGCGCGATGTCGAAGAAAGCGATCTCCAACGTCATCAACGCCTGCTATCGTCTTCTCGGTCTGAAAAAGACCGTGGTTTTTGCCGACCGCCTGATGTACACGGGCTTTCGTCTTGCGACGACGGCCGGTATATCGATCGGCGTGAACGATATGGTCGTGCCCGAGAGCAAGGAAGCGATCCTGGCTGTAGCCGAAGGCGAAGTTAAAGAGATCCAGGACCAGTACGGTTCAGGTCTTGTCACCGAGGGCGAGCGTTACAACAAGGTCGTCGATATCTGGTCACGTACGAATGACCAGGTCGCGAAGGCCATGATGGACAAGCTCGGTACCGAGAAAGTCACGAATTCCGCCGGCAAGGTGGTCGATCAGGAGTCATTCAATTCGATCTACATGATGGCGGACTCGGGTGCTCGTGGTAGTGCCGCGCAGATTCGCCAGCTGGCAGGTATGCGTGGCCTGATGGCAAAGCCGGACGGTTCGATCATCGAGACGCCGATTACGGCAAACTTCCGCGAAGGTCTCGACGTCCTGCAGTACTTCATCTCGACGCACGGTGCCCGCAAAGGTCTTGCCGATACGGCATTGAAGACGGCCAACTCCGGTTACCTGACACGCCGCCTCGTCGACGTTGCTCAGGACCTCGTAGTTACCGAGATCGACTGTGAAACCAAGAATGGTGTCGCGATGTCGCCTCTTGTCGAGGGCGGAGACATAGTCGAACCGCTCCGTGAGCGCGTTCTGGGTCGCGTCCTTGCCGAGGCCGTATTGATTCCGGCAACGGACAAGGTGGCGTTCGACGCCGGCACGATGCTCGACGAGGCAACGGTTGCGGAGCTCGAGGAATACTCGATCGACCACGTGATGGTGCGTTCTCCAATTACCTGTGAGGTCCGCTATGGTGTTTGCTCACAGTGTTACGGCCGTGACCTGGCGCGTGGTCAGCGTATCAACATCGGCGAAGCTGTCGGTGTAATCGCAGCGCAGTCGATCGGTGAGCCTGGCACGCAGCTGACGATGCGCACCTTCCATATCGGTGGTGCGGCATCGCGTTCCGCGGCGGTCAACAATATCGAAATCAAGACGAATGGTCTCGCCAAGCTCAATAACATCAAGACCGTGGCCCACCACAAGGGCTACCTTGTTGCTGTATCGCGTTCGGGTGAGATTTCTGTCATGGATAGCGTCGGTCGTGAGCGGGAGCGCTACAAAGTGCCATATGGCGCAACGATCACGGTTCTGGACGGCGCGGAGGTCAAGCAGGGCCAGGTCGTTGCGAACTGGGATCCGCACACTCATCCGGTTGTTACCGAGGTGGCAGGCAAGCTCAAGTTCCAGGACTTCATCGATGGCGTAACGGTTACAGAGCAGGTCGATGAATTCACGGGCCTGACGTCGATTGTTGTCCTCGATCCGAAGAGTCGCGGCGGCACAGGTAAGGACTTGCGACCAGTTGCGCGTCTTGTTGACGAAGAAGATAAAGATATTTGCTTCGCAAACACCGAAATACCGGCCGTATACGCGTTGCCTGTCGGTGCAATCATCAGCATGTCGGACGGCGCGAAAGTTGCCGTCGGTGACGTGATCGCACGAATTCCGCAGGAGTCGTCGAAGACGCGTGACATTACCGGTGGTCTGCCGCGTGTCGCTGATCTGTTCGAGGCGCGCAAGCCGAAGGATCCGGCGATCATGGCTGAGCACACCGGTACGGTCAGTTTCGGCAAGGAAACCAAAGGCAAGCGCCGTCTCGTCATTACGGACGATACGGGCGAGAGTCACGAGGAGCTGATTCCGAAGTGGCGTCACCTGAACGTGTTCGAGGGTGAGCAGGTCGTAAGGGGTGAAACCATTGCCGATGGTGAACCGAATCCGCACGACATTCTGCGTTTGCAGGGCGTCGAGAACCTGGCTGATTATCTCGTTCGCGAGATTCAGGATGTCTACCGTCTGCAGGGCGTGAAGATCAATGACAAGCACATCGAAGTGATCATTCGGCAGATGCTCCGGAAGGTGCATGTCGCAACGCCGGGAGAAAGTGTCTACCTGCGCGGCGAGCAGATCGACAAGGCGCGTTTCCACGAGGTTTCAGAGCAGCTCGAGGCTCAGGGCAAGGAGTTGCTAACGATTGATCCTGTTCTGCTGGGTATTACGAAGGCATCGCTCGCGACTGAGTCGTTCATCTCGGCTGCATCGTTCCAGGAGACGACACGCGTTCTGACGGAAGCCGCGGTTCGTGGTCTCAAGGACGAACTGCGCGGGCTCAAGGAGAACGTCATTGTCGGTCGTCTGATTCCGGCGGGAACCGGTTTCGCGCATCACGCGGAGCGCCGGCGCACGCGTGAGCAGGATCTTGCAGATCAGCTCAAGGAGTTGGACGAGGCACAGCAGGCTGCGGCCGAAATCGAAGCGGCAACGGCCGAAATCGAAGCAGCAGCGGCCGAGGCCGAAGAGCCCGTGGTTGTGCTGGAAGCAGAGGCGGCCGCCGAAGTCGCTGCGGCGAGCGAAGCGGAATCGCCCACGGATGGTGCTGAGGAAGCCACAACAGAGGCTTGAAAATCAAGGAGTTGAGTTAGAGTGACAGTCACCCCAATTCGACGACATTCACATTGAAAATCGGTGTAGTAATTGAATTAGGGTGACTGTCACCCTAATTCACTCAGGGCTTTCTTGACAGTCGATGCGACGCGTCAATACAATGCCCGCCCTCATGACGAGGGCCCGCCTTTGGCGAGCCCTGACAATTCAGGGGCATACGTAGGAGCGGCTTTGGTCGCGATCGGGCCTGAAGGCTCTCCTGCAGTGTGTTTCAGCACCCGACCAACGAACTATTAGAGGTTCGGTAGTCGGGTGCGCGCGTTTTATCGGCGCGCAGTAATGAGAATATTTTCGCCAACAAGAGAAGAGATTAAGGCCTATGGCCACAGTGAATCAGCTAGTACGCAAGCCACGGCGCTCGAAGCAAGAGAAGAGCACCGTTCCTGCGCTCGAGGCATGTCCGCAAAGGCGCGGCGTTTGCACGCGCGTGTACACGACGACACCGAAGAAACCGAACTCAGCAATGCGCAAGGTAGCTCGTGTCCGCCTGACGAACGGCTTTGAAGTCACATCGTATATCGGCGGTGAGGGGCACAACCTGCAGGAGCACTCGGTCGTGCTGATTCGCGGCGGTCGTGTGAAGGACCTGCCGGGTGTGCGCTATCACACGGTGCGCGGCACACTCGATTGTGCCGGCGTTTCAGATCGCAGGCAGAGCCGTTCCAAGTATGGAACGAAACGTCCAAAATCATGAAATCAGAGTGCCTTTGCGGAGTAGACCGCCGATCGACTCCGGCCCAAGTCATAACCGTATTCGAGAGTAAATAATGTCCAGACGAACACAAGCGCCCAAGCGTCAGATTCTTCCTGATCCGAAGTATCACAGCGAGCTCCTTGCCAAATTCATGAATATGATCATGAACGACGGCAAGAAGTCCGTCGCGGAACGCATTATCTACGGTGCCCTCGATCGCATCGCGGAGAAGGAATCAAACACCGGCGACAAGGCATTGGAGCTACTGGAACAGGCGCTCGAGAACGTCAAACCTGTCGTCGAGGTCAAGTCGCGCCGTGTCGGTGGCGCAACCTACCAGGTACCTGTTGAAGTTCGTCAGTCACGCCGCCAGACACTGGCCATGCGCTGGATAATCGATGCTGCGCGCAAACGTGGCGAGAAATCCATGGCACACCGTCTTGCGCACGAGTTGCTCGAGGCTGCTGACAATCGCGGTACGGCCGTGAAGAAGAAAGAAGACACGCACCGTATGGCGGAAGCCAATAAGGCGTTCTCGCACTATCGCTGGTAATCGGGCTTTTTGACCGAGACTTCCAGGATTAACGAGACATTGTCGTGGCCCGCACAACACCTATCGAGCGATACCGCAATATCGGCATCATGGCCCATATTGACGCGGGCAAGACGACCACGACAGAACGCGTGCTGTTCTACACCGGAGTCTCGCACAAGATAGGCGAGGTGCATGACGGCGCAGCTGTCATGGACTGGATGGAGCAGGAACAAGAGCGCGGCATAACGATTACATCGGCTGCGACCACGTGCTTCTGGAAAGGCATGGACTCGCAGTACGACGAGTACCGCATCAACATAATCGATACGCCGGGGCACGTCGACTTCACGATCGAAGTTGAGCGCAGCCTGCGCGTGCTCGACGGCGCAGTAACCGTTTTGTGCTCCGTTGGCGGCGTGGAGCCGCAGACAGAAACAGTCTGGCGCCAGGGCAACAAATACAACGTGCCGCGCATGGTATTCATCAACAAGATGGATCGTGCAGGTGCCGATTTCCTGCGCGTAGTCGCCCAGGTGCGCGAACGACTCGGCGGAAATCCCGTGGTTATCCAACTGCCGATCGGCGCCGAAGAGCATTTTCAGGGTGTCATCGACCTGATTCGCATGAAAGCGATCTATTGGGACGAGAGCAACATGGGCACGACCTATGAAGCGAAAGAAATCCCTGCTGAATTGCTAGTCGATGCCGAATCGTGGCGAGAGAAGATGGTCGAAGCGGCCGCCGAAGCCGACGAGGACCTGCTTCATAAGTTCGTCGACAAGGGCACGCTCGAAGATGACGACATCCGCAGGGGTCTGCGTGCACGGACGCTATCCGGCGAAATCGTTGTTGCGATGTGTGGGTCGGCTTTCAAGAACAAGGGCGTGCAGGCGCTGCTCGACGCAGTCGTCGATTACATGCCGGCACCGATTGACGTGCCTGCGATAACGGGAATTCTGGACGACGATTCCGAAGGCAAACGGCAAGCTGACGATAGCGAACCGTTCGCGGCGCTCGCATTCAAGATCGCAACGGATCCATTCGTCGGCAACCTGACCTTCTTCCGCGTCTACTCGGGCGTGTTGAATTCGGGAGACACGATTTACAACCCGATCAAGGGAAAGAAAGAGCGCATTGGCCGAATTCTGCAGATGCACTCGAATGACCGTAAAGAAATCAAGGCAGTGCACGCGGGCGATATCGCCGCTGCCGTCGGGCTCAAGGACGTTACGACGGGCGACACGCTCTGCGACCTGAAAAAACCGATCTTATTGGAGCGTATGGAGTTTCCGGAACCGGTCATTTCAGTGGCCGTGGAACCGCGTACCAAGATTGATCAGGAGAAGATGGGCACCGCGCTTTCCAAGCTCGCGAAAGAGGACCCGTCATTTCGAGTGCACACGGACGAGGAGTCCGGGCAGACGATCATCTCGGGCATGGGTGAGTTGCACCTCGATATTATCGTCGATCGCATGAAACGTGAATTTCGGGTCGAGGCTAACGTCGGCAAGCCGCAAGTGGCGTATCGTGAGACGATTCGCCGCATGGTCGAGCAAGAAGGCAAGTTTGTACGCCAGTCGGGTGGCCGTGGTCAGTACGGCCACGTTTATCTGCGCATCGAGCCGACAGAACCGGGCGCGGGTTACGAGTTCGAGAACGCGATCGTCGGTGGCGTGGTACCGAAGGAGTATATTTCAGCCGTCGACAAGGGCGTGCGGGAGCAGATGGAAAACGGCGTCGTTGCAGGTTATCCGGTTGTCGATTGCAAGGTGTCGTTGTACGACGGCTCGTATCACGATGTTGACTCCAGCGAAGTTGCGTTCAAAATCGCAGGTTCGATAGCGTTCAGGGACGGCGCCGCCAAGGCAGCGCCTGTGCTGCTGGAGCCGGTGATGAAGGTCGAGGTCGTGACGCCCGAAGACTACATGGGTGACGTGATGGGTGACCTGAATCGGCGTCGCGGTCTGCCGCAGGGCATGGACGACTCGCCTTCGGGCAAGGTCATTCGCGCCGAGGTGCCGCTGGCCGAGATGTTTGGATATGCGACGGATCTGCGCTCGATGAGCCAGGGCCGGGCCGTCTACTCGATGGAATTTGAGAAATATTCGGAGGTGCCGCGAAGCGTCGCGGACACCGTAATGAGAAAAGCATCATAATTCGTAAATAAATCCGCGAGAACAGGTCAATGGCTAAACAAAAATTTGAGAGAACGAAACCCCACGTAAACGTTGGCACGATTGGTCACGTGGACCATGGCAAGACGACGCTGACGGCGGCGCTGACGAAGGT
>Ga0255052_10001865_pt1 | contig 15543 bp, 15 predicted proteins | sample JV7_2_21_MG_FD_188632 | JGI IMG/M metagenome (GOLD analysis project Ga0255052, IMG submission 188632) | Seawater microbial communities from Jervis Inlet, British Columbia, Canada - JV7_2_21 | ecosystem: Environmental > Aquatic > Marine > Inlet | place: Canada: British Columbia | collected...
CTTCGCATAGACGAACTCATCGCCGATTTCGTAGTCCTCGGCGCTGCCGCCCAGTTCGGCGGCTGCTATCTCGAGCATCTTGTTTTTCGCATCGATCGCGGCGGCATGATAACTGCGGCCCATCGTGAACGACGTATTACTGCCGAACTGGCCGAAGTTCCACGGCAGGTGCTTGCGTGTGTCGCCTCTTTCGATGATCACATTGTCCCATTCGTAGTTCAGTGCTTCGGCAGCGATACGTGCGGTTCCCGCATAGGAGTAGGTACCGAGGTTGCCGACGCCCGAGTGGACATGCAGCTTGCCGTCCGGCGTAATCCTGACGAGGCCGTCGAATCCGGCGGCGCCGGCCGAGTGATAGGCCTGGCCGATGCCGATGCCGATGACTTTCGAGCCGTTACGCTTTCCGCTTAACGCCTTTTTATCTTCCCAGCCGAATTTTTCAGCACCAATCTGCAGCGCTTCTTTCTGGTAGGCACTGGTGACCGGTTTTTGCTCACCGTCAAAAATTGCGGAATTGTCCGGGGCATTTATCTTGCGAATATCCAGTCGATCCAGTCCTAAGTCTTTTGCTGCCCGATCCATGAAAGGTTCGAATGCGCAGGCAATCTGGTTCTCGCCCGGGCCTCGTTGCGGTCCGCCCGGCGGCGTGTTGGTCAGTACCGGGAGGCCACGGTAGCGCATTGCGTTCGGCTGATAACAAATTGAAACCGCTGCGCCCGCCTCGGTGTAATCCCAGAAGCCGGTATTGGGGCCATTGGACTGGACGACAAACATATCGATGGCGATGATCTCGCCGTTTTCTGCAAAGCCGATCTTGGCTCTGCCCTGGAAGCCAGCCCGGTTGGAGCCGAGGTAGTACTCTTCCGCGCGAGTAATGCGCAACATGACGGGTCGACCTATCTTCTTCGACATGTACGCCGGCACTGCCATGACTGCATAGGCCACGCCTTTGGAGCCAAAGCCGCCGCCACAGTACTCGGAGATGTAGACAAGATTCTGAGGCTCGACGCCGACGAGGCCCGCGAGAAACGGTACGACGAAACTTTGGCTCTGCGTCGAGCCATAAACGAAACATTTGCCGTTTTCCCAGTAAGACATCGCGCTCCGCGGCTCCATGCTGTGGTGCGAGTTACTGGCAGTAACGAAAGTCTCGTCATAGACGACCGCCGCTTTCTCAAATTCGGCATCGAGATTGCCGTAGGCCCATTCGGTCTGCGGTTGTCCGGTCATTGGCAACTGGCCTTCCTCGACCTCGGCAAAATCCCGGGCGGTCCACTTGATCGATTGCAACGGGACCCGTGCGTTGGCGACATTGCCACCCTCGCGGGCATCGGGCCCACCCGGATACAGGCTCTCGAGTGGATCGATGACGAACGGCAGCGGTTCGTACTCCACTTTGACGAGCTCCAGTGCATTGGATGCGGTCATCTCGTCGACGGCGGCGATCGCGAGGATCGGCTCGCCGACAAAGTGCGGGTTATTCGTCAGGATGACCTCGGCAGCGCCTTCGCCAGGGGGCACGTCTTCCGCAGTTATGACGCCGAGCACGCCCTCCATGGCCAACGCTTCGCTGGTATCGATGCTGGTCACTCTGGCGTGCGGCATCGGGGAGAGCAGCATTTTGCAAAAGGCCATGCCCTCGGCGCGAAAGTCTTCGGCGAATTTCGCTTTGCCGGTTACCTTGCCGCGCAGATCGGGAGGCGTGAAGTTTTTTCCGAGAAGTTTGTATGCCATGTCAAGCCTCCTGTGCCGCGCGCATGACTGAATTCAAATAATGATCGTAAGCACCGCAGCGGCAGAGGTTCCCCGATAATGCGTGCCGTGCCTCTTCTCTGGTCGGATTCGGGTTTGCTTCGAGAAGAGCGACCGTGGACATGATTTGTCCCGGTGTGCAAAAACCGCACTGAGGTCCCAGCTCGTCGATAAATGCCTGCTGGATCGGGTGCAACTCGCCGTCCGGGCTCTCCAGCGACTCAATCGTTCGAACGCTGCGATTGCCGACCGCATGAGTCAACGTGGAGCAGGAATAGGTGGATACGCCGTCAATGACCACGGTGCAGGCGCCACATTCACCGCGGTCGCAACTGAGTTTGGTGCCGGTCAGGCCCAGCTTGTAGCGCAACGTCATGGCAAGCGTTTCGTTCGGCAGTACATCGACGCGCCTCACGGTGCCATTGATATTGAGCGAGACCAGACGTTCGACAGCACCGGCTGCCGGCTCGTCCGATGAGCAGCCGCCAAGACCGCCAAAAAGGAACGTCGAAGAACCGGCGACGGCGCCGGAAGCGATCACACCTTTGATAAAGGCGCGCCTCGAGGCGCTTGTTCGGAGGATACTCGATCCTGTGCTGGGGGATTCGTCGATACCGGTATCGCTGCCCGGATAGAACGTGACTGGGTCTTTCATCGATTCACACCTCGGTCTATGTCCTGGTGGATGCTATGCACTTCGATTAAATGCGTAAATATAGACTTTATGAATTTTTGGCCCGCGCTGATGCAAAATTACACGGCGCAGGGAACGGCTATTGCGAACTCTTGTTGGTCTGCGGACTATACCAGTTCCGGGACGGCCCGGGAGGCATTTGAACTTTGGCAATGTCATACTTGAATGGCCTCGAGAGAATCACAAAAAGATGGAAATTCTTCGTTACAAAACAGACGCATGGGGTCAGAGGGTACTCGAGGGTGCCTCCTGGGACCTGGTCTGGCTGTTTGTTGGTGGCGCAATCGTGTTCATCGTTTTTCATGCCATCTATACGCATAGAAAACTGAAATTAATGCGGCAGGACGACGCAGATGAATAATAATGTCGGGGTCCATCCCGAAGCCCGGGTGCCTCGGCACCGACTGGCCGATCGCCTGTTTCACTGGCTGATGGCTGCCAGCATGCTGATGCTGCTTGCTACCGGCTTTTTACCAATATTCGGCATCAAATTCGCCTGGGTGGATCCGCACTGGATTGCCGGCGTAATCCTGACTTTATTGGTTCTCTTTCACGTCATCCGGGTAATTCTTATCCTCGATTTCTCCCATATCTGGATTCGCTGGCGGGAATTCATCGACTCGTTTCGGTCAACGACCAGAGAAGCGCTGGGCGGGCGCCGTCAAAAAAGGCATATCGGCAAATACTCCGTCGGCCAAAAGGTATTTCATCATGGTGTTGCCATCGTTGTGCTGGCGGCCATCGTGACGGGGCTCGTCATGATGGTCGGAATCGACGGGCCATTCTGGGAGAGAAATCCGCTATTCATGTCTGAAGGCATGCGGGGCATCGTCTTCGTCGTGCACGGCTTCACCGGGTTGTTCAGCATCATGATGATCATGGTGCACATCTATTTTGCGATACGGCCGGAAAAACTGTATATGACGCGCTCGATGTTACGGGGCTGGATCAGCCAAAATGAATACGACGATCATCACGACCCCGCAAGGTGGTCGTCGACCGAGGGCTAACTCACGGCACGCGCAAAAGTCAGTCGTTGCGATACCGAAAATCCATTATTTTGCAGAAACCTCAGAACGTCGTAGTGCTCGGTATCTGCCTCGGAGCGAATGACCTCGGTCTGTAGCGCCGACAGATTCGCCAGCAATTGGGATAGCAGGGCTGTGCCGACCAGATGGTGTGCATAGCCGGGATCTACGGCAATACTGTCGAGCACTGCGGCCGGCTCGATGCGATCGAATTCTCCGAAGTCGACCCTGGCCATGACGAAGCCGACCACGTGGTCGTCCTGTTCGGCGACGAGCGACACGCGAATGCCTGATTCGCCGAAGACTTCCGCCATTTTTTGCTCGTAATAGCCCCTGTGATCCTTACCGGTTACCTTGCGGTCTATTTTCACGACCGCATTCAGATCGGACTCGCGCATCGCCCGACAGGGAATGATGTCGCGCGCCAACGCACCACGCTGGTCGCCTTCGGCATCGCTGTAGTCATTCGCATCACCCAATCGTTCCGACTCCTCGATGAGATCGTCGACGATTTCAAAGTCACTGAGGCCGGATGCATCCCTTTCCAGGATCAACCGCGGCGCCAGGGAAAATCCGGTGCCAGAGAAAAACTCCAGCATCGACAGATTGTCCCACTCGGCCTGGCTATAGATCGATGCCACACCCTTGTGCACCAAGATTTGATCGAGAGCCTGCAAGAGCGTGCTGCCGATGCCCTTCGTGGCTACGGAGGGATCCACGCCAATGGCGTCCAGTGATGCCGTGCGGGCTTCGGTGCCGTATTCACCTTGCTGCAGGCGTGCCAGCAGGAAGCCTTGCAAGCCCGCGCCTGCGTCGTAGCCCAGATAAACAAAACCGAGGGGGACCTGCAGCGCGGCATCCAGTCGCTTTCGATAAAAACCGTCTCTTCGCCGGCCCGTGTACTGGCTGTCGATGTCGATGACCCGCTCGAGGTCATCGGCAACGAGCGGCCGGGTGTGAGTTAGATTTTCTGCAATGATCATTTCTATGCTGCCGGTGTCAGGATTGCGCGACGGGACAGTTCTCCGTCATGCGCTTTAGCGAATACATCGTTGATTTCGGACAAGGGATGCCGCTCAATAAACGGCAGCATCGAAATCTTGCCACTCAGGACCAGTTCGAGCGCTTCGGCGTAGTGCTCGGGCAGACAACCCCAGTTGCCGAGCGCGCGGGCATGAAATGCCATCAGATTGGACAGCCGTATCTCGACCTTGTCCATCGTAAAGCCGACGACGGACAAACAGGCGCCGAAGGTCAGAAGACCAAATGCGCTGGCCTGGCCCGCTGCGGTGCCGGAACACTCGAAGATCTTCCACTCGGTCTGTCTCAGACCGTTTTCCTTTGCAAAACTCCTGATGGTGTCGCGGAGATCCCGGCCTTGTACTTCCCTGGCGTTAATGACCAGACTGGCGCCGTAGTCTTTTTGCCTGTCGAGCTTCTCCTGATCCACGTCGACGGCGACAACGGTCGCTCCTTCGGCCGCGGCGATCTGCACCGCGTATCCACCCACGCCGCCAATGCCAATGACGATCGCCAGATCGCCTGGCTCGATCTCCGCCTGTACGACGGCCTGATAAGGCGTCGTCACGGCATCTGCGATGACGCTCGCATCCGCGAGTTCCATGCCGATCTCGGCGAGCCGTTCCGTATCGATCTCACAAAGTCCTGCCGATGGCACCGTAATATGCGTGGCGAAACCGCCATGCATATCGATTCCCGGTGACACCTGACCTCTGCAGATAGTGCCGTGGCCGCGATCGCATAGATCGCAAGAGCCGCAGGGAATAACAGCCGGAATGATGACCGGTTTACCCTGCCACTCTTTTGCATCCTTGCCGGTCCTGATGACACGACCGCTCATCTCGTGACCGAGGGTCAGCGGCAGCGGATGTTTGGTTCTCACACCGTCGTAAAAGAAGCCGAGGTCCGTATGACAGACACCGCAACCGGCAATTTCGACCACAACCTGATTGGCTTCGGGGTCATCGGGTTCGAACTCCACCCGGGACAACGCCTTGCCCGGCTCTTCCATCACCCAGCGATGCGCCATCATTTACCTGTCTCCTTCGAGTCGTTTTCCCAGACGGGCGTGCGTTTCTCGAGGAAAGCGGTGAGGCCCTCGACCGGGTCTTTCGTATTCATGAGTTCATCGATATACATTTTTTCGACCGTATCGAGTTTCCTCTTCATTCTTTCGACGTAGTCATGGCGTGCGGCCTTCACCGCAATGCGAAGCGAGCTCGCGCTCTTGCCAATGATGTTCTTGTCTATCCAGGCAAGCGCGGCCTCCGTGGGTGACTCGCTGACTTCGTCAACGAGTCCGATACTCTTGGCCCGTTGCGCATCGATGCTCCTGCCCGAAAAAAGCAGCATCTCGGCCTGCGCCTGACCGACGCGTTCGGGCAACAGGCAGGATGCTGCGGGGGCGATCACGGCGAGCGAGATTTCCGGCTGACCGAGTTGTGCATCGGGCGCGGCGATGATCGGGCTGGCCGCGCAGGCGACTTCAAGGCCGCCGCCGAGGCATTGACCGTGTATAGCGGCGACGATCGGCACGGGATAGCTGATCATCTGAAGGACCAGCGCATTGATCTTGCTCAACATGCCGGCACATTGTTCGGGTAGATGTTCCTCGACGCTGGCGCCGAAGCTGAAATGCGGCCCCTCGGCATCGAGCACTACCGCCATCAGTTTGCCGTCGACGGCATGGCTCTCGAGCGTCTTGGAAAGGGCCTCGATCATCTCGGCATCGATGATGTTCGCTTTCGGTCTGGCCAGTTGCAGCCGCAGGACCTGTTCGTCTCGTTCTTTCCAGGCTTTTAGTGGGCTGTCTGTCATACCAAAACTCCGTTTAATCGATGGCTGCCGGAGGATCGGGGTCGTAATCCCAGTCCGCATCCGGTTCGGGATATTTCGCCAGCCAGTCCTTCATCCAGGCGACGTGCTGGCGTTCATCGTCTGCGAACTCTTTTGCCAGTTCGCGAACGCGTTTATCCGTGCAGTCATGCGCGATCGCATCAAAGAAGGACATCGCGCTCAATTCATTTTCAAGCGCCAGCGAGAGCGCCTGATGCGGCGTCATCAAATAGTGAACGCCGGCGAGATCGATATTTTCCGGAGGCTCCAGACCGGACCAGCGAAACTCCCACGGTGCGAGTTCCGGCAATTCCATGTCGCCGGCTTTTTCACGAATTTTGTCTGCGTGTTCCGCCTCCAGCTTTGACATCTTTTCGAACAAGTCTGCGACATCGTCGTTGCCGCTTTCGCGCATCTGGTCCGTGAGGTCAATGTAGCTCTGCACGGCCTCGAGTTCTATGACAAGCGCATGAACCAGGAGCTCCGCGAGCGTGAAGTGCTGCGAGTAATTTTCTGTACTCTTGTTCATACGAAAAACTCCTCGTCGAGATCGCGATCGGATCTGGCGTTTGGCTCGACTGTTTGCGCATAACTTTCGCGCGATCCCTTATACAGTACGCCGATATTGAATCCGTCGTCAGTCATGACACGGCGGGCGGCCTGTGCCGGGTCTGTCGTCGTTGCTACCGGCGCGGGATGCACCTTGTTCTTCCAATTCCGCTGATCCGGGCGAAACGTCACGCAGGGACTCAGTATTTGAACGAAGGAAAAACCGGGATGGGTAATTGCATCGGCGACGATCTTGGTGGTGCCTTTCGTATCGCCGGAGAAAGCCCGGGCGACAAAGTTTGCCCCCGACGCCAATGCGACAACCAGCGGATGGAATGGCGGGATTCCGGATCCGCCGGGCGCCAGCTTGCTGTCCCAGTCGGGTGCCGTCGTCGGTGACGGCTGACCTTTTGTCATGCCGTAGACCTCGTTGTCCATGACGATATACGTCAAGTCCACGTTTCGTCTGCAGGCATGAATCAGGTGATTGCCGCCAATCGAAAAACCGTCGCCATCGCCGCCGGCAGCAATGACAGTCAAATCGGGTCGCGCTACTTTCAGACCGGTCGCCAGCGGCAAGGCCCGTCCATGCAAGCCGTGGAATCCATAACAGTTCAAGTATGCCGGGATTCGCGACGAGCAGCCTATTCCCGAGATCACAGCGATTTCCTCGGGACGGATCCCGAGTGCTGCGACGGCTTTGATCAGCCCGAGGAATACGTGGAAATCACCGCAACCCGGGCACCAGACGGGCTTGGTACCCGACTTGTAGTCGCTGGCTTTGAATTTGCAGGGGGCGACCGCGTTCATTCGCTGCACCATGCTTCAATCTTCGTGGCGATCTCGCCGGGGCGAAATACACTGGGCCCGGGCCTATGCAGTGTGTCGACATCTGCCGGCAGGTCATACCAGGCGCGCAGGAAGCGGTAGAGTTGGCCGGTGTGATTTTGCTCAATCACCATGACACGTTTAGTACCGTCCAGCGCCGCGGCCATCTCATTCGGCCTGGCCGGCAGGAGCAATCGCAGGGCAATGAGCTTCAGATTTTCCGAAATCTTGTCGGGCAGGCGCTGCATCGCTTCCCTGACCATGCTGGTCGTCGAGCCCCAGGTCACGATCGCGAGCTCACCGCTTCCTTCGATTTCTGCCCAGTGCTGACCGTAATCGAAACTGTCGATCTTGCCGGCACGTTTGTCGAGCTGTGCCGTATGGTCGGCTGCCGTGCCCGAAGGCGTTGCCTTCCTGCTGTGTTCGAGACCGTCGGCCGTGTACTGGCCGCCGGGCGTTCCGGGAATCGGCATCGGCGAAACTCCATCCGCCGTAACAGCATATCGCTCGAAATCATCCGCCACTTCCTCGGCCAGTTTCCGTTTTGTGAAGAATGAGATCGCCGGTATCGGATCGGCGATGACATTCGCCTGGCCGAGGAACTGGTCCGACAATACGATGACAGGCACCTGCATCGCTTCCGCGAGATGCACGGCCCACTGGGTGGTATAAACGCAATCGGAAACGGAGTTCGGGGCGACGACGATATGGGGTGCATCACCGTGCATGCCGTAAATCGCCGCATTGAAATCGGATTGTTCGGGTTTTGTCGGGATGCCGGTTGACGGTCCGGCGCGCATGACGTTGACAACAACGACCGGAACCTCGGCGCAGACCGCGAGGCCGAGTCCCTCGATCATCAGTGATAAACCCGGACCGGAGGTTGCAGTCAGTGACGGTACGCCGCCAAATGACGCACCGATCGCCATGTTGATCGAGGCAAGCTCGTCTTCAGCCTGTGACAAAGTGCCACCGGCGTCATGCAGTCTCGGTGCCAGCCACTCCAGCACCTCAGTTGCCGGCGTAATGGGGTAGGCGGCGGCAAAACGGATACCACCGCGCAAGGCGCCAAGACCCGTTGCGTGATTGCCGCTTATCATCCAGCGTTCCTTTGCACCGCTGTCGGCTACCTCGGCCGGTGCCAGGTCTTCTGCCTTGGAAAACCCGAGCATCGCCGCCTCGACGCTGATATCGACCGCGTCCCTGCCTTTGTGCCCGAGTTTTTTCTCGATCGCCTGGAAGATGGCATCTTGCGGAATACCAGCGAGGGCAGCCACGTAGCCGAGTGCAACCATGTTTGCCCGGCCACCACTCACCGTTTCGGCGAGTTCCTTCATATTCAGTTCGCGGATTTCTGCCCCCGATACGAGGACCGACTCCGGGACACTTTCCTGTGCCGGGTCGGTCACGACAACACTGTCGGCATCGATGGATATCTCGGGAAGCAAACGCTCCGCATGTTTCCAGCCGATGCCGAGCAGGAGGTCAAAACGGTCGTCGAGACAATCCACCGGGACCTTTCCCAATCGCACGAGTGCCGCAGCCTCGCCGCCGCGAATCTGAGGGCCAACGGCGCGGATAATCAGGCCATACAGTCCGCATTGGGCCGCCGCGGCCAACAACATCTCGCCGGCTGTGACGACACCCGCGCCACCCTTGCCAAACAGGGCGACCGAGAAGGAATCCTTGCTGCCGGCCTGAGCTGTCATATGCGACCCCGTATCCTATTTGTCGTTGATATTATCGTAATTCGGTACTATAATACCTTTATTCACGAAAAAAGCAAGAACTGCAGGAGAAACCCATGAACGCGCTGGCAGCAGAAAAACCTTCCGACAAGGTCCTTGCGGACCATGATCTTGCCCCCGAGACCATCGTTCCGGGTGTCATCCTCGAGCGGCGGCCGGCTCGATGTCCGGGCGGTACCGTACTCGATGACCTGTACCATGCCTGGATAACGCTCGATAACCCGAAGCAATACAACTCCTACACAACGGAGATGATCAAGGCGGTCATTCTCGCGTTTCGGCGTGCAAGTGCCATGCGGGATGTCGTCACCGTTGTATTCACGGGCACGGGTGACAGGGCGTTTTGCTCTGGTGGCAACACCAAGGAATATGCCGAGTACTACGCGGGTAATCCGCAGGAATACCGCCAGTACATGCGGCTCTTCAATGACATGGTCTCCGCCATTCTGGGCTGTGACAAGCCGGTCATCTGCCGCGTAAACGGCATGCGCATCGGCGGCGGTCAGGAAATCGGCATGGCCTGCGATTTTTCCGTCGCACAGGATCTCGCGCGATTCGGCCAGGCCGGCCCCAAGCATGGTTCGGCTCCGATCGGCGGTGCGACCGACTTTTTGCCATTGATGATCGGCAGCGAGCAGGCGATGGTCTCGGGAATTCTCTGTGAGCCATGGTCTGCGCACAAAACGTATCGAATGGGCATCATTTCCGAAATCGTTCCTGCGCTGAAAGTTGATGGTGAGTTTGTCGCGAATCCACTCGTCGAGACAGCCGAATATCTGGACGATTATGGCCGCATCATTCACGGTGAATCGAAAACCGGAGAATCGCTGAAGGCAGGCAAGGCCCTGTTGAAGCAAGGCGAGGTCGATCTGAGCCTGCTGGATGAGGCAGTCGAGAGACTCTGTGCTAAATTCATACACATGTTCCCGGAATGTCTGACCAAGACTCTCGAGGAACTTCGCAAGCCGAAACTGATTGCCTGGAATGCCAACAAGGAAAACTCCCGGGCCTGGCTTGCTCTCAACATGATGACCGAGGCCCGCGCGGGATTTCGTGCATTCAACGAGCCGGCCGACGGTGAACGAGAGATCGATTTCATCGGATTACGGCAGGCGCTGGGGAAGGGCGAGCCCTGGACGGATGAACTGACAGAAAGTCTGATGCCGGCGGCGAGACAGGGAAAATAGGAGGAAAGACCGATGGCACTGTTGATCAACAGCGTATGTACGGCCTGCGACGCCTGTGAGCCAGTCTGTCCCAATGAGGCGATCAGCGTCGGCGCGCCCATCTACATCATCGATGCTTTCAAGTGCACGGAATGTGTCGGCGCTGAAGACGAGCCACAATGCCAGCTCGTCTGTCCTGAAGAGGACTGCATCGTTCCTAATCCGGACTTCGAGGAATCAGAAGAGGAGCTTCAGCAAAAATACGAGATGCTGAACGGTTAGAACGTATCTCATTATCCCGCATGACCGCTTCGCGGCCATGCGGGATAATGAGATACGTTCTAGTTTTCTCTTTCAAGGTTTTCGACGCCGTATCGGAGCAGCGTCTTCAGCGTAATCGAATCCAGCGTGGCCCGGTTAAGGCCATCGATTTCACTCATGACAGAATCCAGGCCGCTGATGACGATCTCGGCATTGCCGCCGAGTTCCTCTGGTGTATCGATATCCGATTCGAGCGATTCGAATTCATGAATGACATCCCACAGTGTCGTTCGTCGCAGATTTCCAGCGAAGCGATAACCGCCGCCAACGCCTCTGACCGACTCGATGAGTCCGCTGCGCACCAGCGTGCGCATGACCTTGGCGAGGTGGTGAATGGAGACGTCATAGCTCTCGGCAATGTCGGCAGTGGAGAACTGTTTGTCCGGCTCGCTCGCCAGATGCAAGACGGCATAAAGTGCATAACGGCTGGCTTTTTGTAACTTCATTTCATCCTAGTCCAGCCGCCGCTCGAGTTCGATGTAAGGACCCGCGGCAAGCCCTTCGCCGCGAAAGAATGACAGATTTACTTTGTCGTTACCGAGCACCATGGTACGAATGGTCGTTGCCCCGTCCTTCTTCATCTTGGCGCACAACGCATCAAGCAAAAGAGTGCCAATACCCTGTTCCCTCTGGTCCGGAGACACGCTGAGCGCGAGTACCCATCCGCAGGGCGGGGAGCCGAATTCCCAGGCACGAATCTCGCCGACGACGAATCCGGCCAGGGGTTCCTCGCCCGACTTGGCCACCAGGAAATAGCTTTCGCTACGTTGGCCAGAGCCCGCGTAACGCTCGAAGACATCAGCCCAGTAGGCCGCTTTCTCGGTACCCGTTATCTCGGCATCCAGCGCCACGACCGCATCAATATCGGCAGCCTGGGCCACACGCACATCGATCGAGGAATTCCCGGTATTCAAAGTCCTTCTCCTCACTTTCGTCGGCCTGAGGCCGGCCAATCCTAACATTGCCGCTAACTATCACCATTTGACCTTAAAGCGGTATTACGGTACTATTATACCACTTTATACAGGAAAACCCGATCATGGCTCTAGAGAGGATCGTTGAACGCTGCCAGGATCTGTACGAAGACCTCGATTTCGGATCCGTTCGCAAGTGGAAGGAAGGCGGGCAGGGCCGCAAGGTCATCGGCCATATGCCGGTCTACGTACCAAGGGAACTCATCCATGCAGCCGGCATGCTGCCGGTCGGCATTCTGGGGGGCGGCGACCAGCTGGACGTCATACACGGAGACGCCTACTACCAGAGCTATATCTGCCGAATTCCCCGTTCAACGATTGAGCTGGCCGTCACCGGCAGGCTCGATTGCCTGGACGGTATGCTTTTTCCGAGCACCTGTGACGTCATCCGCAACCTGTCCGGAATGTGGCAACTGAAGTTTGGAGACATACTCATTCGTTATTTCGATGTGCCGCAGAATTTTGATCTGGATGTGGGTGGCGTCTTTTACACACGGGAGCTTCAGGACTTTCGCGATGCCCTCGGCGAACTCGCGGGACATGAGATCAGCGACGACGATATTCGGGCATCCATCGAGGTGTACAACGAGAATCGTCGGGCGATTGCGGATCTCTATGCTTATCGCTCCGCGGAACCCTGGCAGGTGCCGACTCCGGAGGTCTATCTACTGATGCGGGCAGGGATGCTCCTGCCGGTGGACGAGCACACGCAACTCATTCACGACTACATTGAAGCCGCCAGGCAAGTGAAACGTCCTGTCAGGGATAACTGCCGGGTCGTGGTCAACGGCCTCTTCTGCGAGCAACCGCCGCTGGGCCTCCTGAAGTCTATCGAGATGGCAGGATGCTACGTCGTCGATGACGACTTCATGCTTGTCGCGCGCTGGTTGTTGCACGATGTGCCGACCGACGGCGATCCGCTGAAAAACCTGAGTGATGCATTCATCACCTACGGGTCCGAGACCTCCTGTAAATATGTGCCCGAGAAGAAGGACAAGGGCAAGCATCTGGTCGATTCGGTGCGTAAGAACGGGGCCGAAGGGGTCATCTTTGCAAGCCCCAGCTTCTGCGACCCGGCACTGCTTGACAGGCCGATGCTGCAAAACGCACTGACCAGGCAGGGCATTCCCTTTACTGCGTTCAAGTTCGCAGAGAACTCCGGACAACTGCAACCCATTCGTGAACAGGCAGGTACGTTCGCGGATTCGATCAAACTATGGAGCGCCGCATGAATACCGCCGCGAAACAACAACCGGATGTGCAGAAAGAAGAATCGATGTTGCTGCAAAAGCAGATGATCAACGCCAATTACGAGGCGTTGGCCACTGCGCACGAAGATGGCAAGAAAATCTCGTCAACTTTCGTACCAGGCAATCTCAATGAATTACTGATGTGTTTCGATCTCGTGCGCAATCTGCCCGAGATCAATGCACTCCAGGCCGGCATGAGAAAGAAGAGCGGCGGCTATATTATGGAGGCAGAACGGTCGGGGCACTCGGAAGATGTCTGTACCTATGTGAAGAGTGATCTCGGCATGATGGCGAAAGGGCAGGTCGGACCAAACGGCATGCCCTTGCCGACTCCCGACATTCTGCTGCTTTCCTACACAGGCTGTTTCACGTTTATGAAATGGTTCGAGCTCGTGCGCGATCAGTACGATTGCGAAACGGCAATGCTGCACGTGCCGTACCAGGCCGACGGCAAGATCACCGACAACATGCGCCAGTTTGTCGTCGCGCAGATCAAGGAACAGGTCATTCCGGCGCTCGAGCGTGTCAGCGGCATCAAATTTGATATCGACCGCCTTCGCGAGTATCTCAAGGAATCGGCGAAGGCCGAGGAGGATCTGGTATGGGTGCTTCAGTCGGCTAAAAACCGGCCGTCTCCGATTGATGCCTATTTCGGCGGTGTCTATTACTGCGGGCCGATATTCACGGCATTCCGTGGCAGCAAGGATACGACCGCTTACTACAAAGCGCTGCGTAAGGAAGTTTCGGAAAGGGTCGAGCAGGGTCTTGGACCGGTGACGCCTGACGGTGTACTCGAAGACGAACGGATCCGCCTGGTCGTCGAAGGCCCACCGAACTGGACGCATTTTAGAGACTTCTGGAAGATGTTCTACGAGGAAGGTGCCGTTGTCGTAGCAAGTTCCTACACCAAGGTCGGCGGCCTCTACGATTACGGATTCCGCCACGACCCCGAGCATCCGATCGAGTCGCTCGCGGACTATTGTCTCGGCTGTTACACGAATCACAGCCTGCCGGCGAGAGTCAATATGCTCTGCGATTACATGGAAGAATACAACGCAGACGGCTACCTGAATAACTCGATCAAGAGTTGCAACAGTTTCTCGGCGGGTCAGTTGCTCATGCTCCGCGAGATCGAGGAGCGCACGGGTAAACCGGCAGGCTTCATCGAGACCGACCTGGTGGATCCCCGCTACTTCTCGCCCGCGAACGTCAAGAACCGGCTCGAGAGCTACTTCCAGATGATCGAGCAAAAGAAAGCCCTTGGCGACACGAGGACGGCAGCATGAAAACGTTTATCGGCATTGACCTCGGCTCGACTACGACCAAGGCGATCGTGCTCGACGCCGATGAAACGGTACTCGGACGCGGCATAACAAATTCCCGCTCGAATTATGGAATCGCTGCGGATGTCGCCAAACAGGAGGCATTCCTGGATGCGCGGTTTTTCCTGTTCCGTAAATTGCTGAAAGATGTGCCCGCGCTAAAAAATGATCTGGACGAATTCCTGGGCAACTTCGAGCAGGACTTTCGCCTCGAGCAATATCTGGAGCAGCTCGCCGATCTCGAACGCATCTCTATCGACAATGCCGGCGACGAACGTTTGGGCAAAGACGGTCCGGAAACGCGGGAATTGCTTGCTTCGGTCTTTCAGCAGCTAAAGGATGAAGCACCCAGGCTGTATGAACCCGGATCGTCTCGAAAATCTGATTTCTTCCGCGATATCGCCGGTTCGCAGTATTCCAATGCCTCGGAATCGAACACACAGGACAGCAGCATCAGTTTCGAATCGCTGCTGAATGTTTTCGACCGCTCGATCATCGAAGTCGAGAATCGTATTACCAATAGTCTCGATGAAGCGAAATTCATGAGCGCGCTCGACCGGACCTGTCAGCGCTCAAAGACATTCACGGCGCTACGCGACGATCTGCGGGCGCCGCTCGAAAATGTACTCAGCACCGAGTTCGAGGAAACCTATACGATAGGCACCGGCTATGGCCGGGCCACGCTGCCATTTTCGAAGGAACACATTCGCTCCGAAATCCTCTGCCATGGGCTGGGCGCACACATCATGCATCCGAAGACGGCGACCGTTCTCGATATCGGTGGTCAGGACACCAAGGCGATACAGGTCGATCCGAACGGCATCGTCGAGAGTTTTCAGATGAATGATCGTTGCGCGGCAGGTTGTGGTCGCTATCTGGGCTATATCGCCGATGAGATGAACCTCGGGCTGCACGAGCTCGGGCCGATGGCCATGCAGTCAACCAGAAAGGTGCGCATCAACTCGACATGCACCGTATTCGCGGGCGCCGAACTACGCGACCGATTATCAATGGGTGAGAAACGCGAAGACATCGTCTCCGGGCTGCACCGCGCG
>Ga0255052_10001866_pt1 | contig 15539 bp, 17 predicted proteins | sample JV7_2_21_MG_FD_188632 | JGI IMG/M metagenome (GOLD analysis project Ga0255052, IMG submission 188632) | Seawater microbial communities from Jervis Inlet, British Columbia, Canada - JV7_2_21 | ecosystem: Environmental > Aquatic > Marine > Inlet | place: Canada: British Columbia | collected...
AAGGTCATAGACCGGGCCATACAGGTTCACGGCGGCGCCGGTGTCTGTCAGGACTTCGGTCTGGCCGCAAGTTGGGGGTGGGCGCGATCCCTGCGTATTGCTGACGGTCCTGACGAGGTGCATCGTGATCAGATCGCCCGGCTTGAGCTGCGTAAACATCCCGCGGGTGAGGAATAAAGTGATCGACAGTAGGGGCCTGGAGCCGGTGCGTGATACTCATCGTTTCGAAGAGGATGTACTGCAGTCCTATTTGGGCAAGGTCTTGCCTGATTTTGCCGGGCCCATGTCGGTGCTGCAGTTCAGTGGTGGCCAGTCCAATCCCACTTTCCACATCAGCACCGCGGAAAAAGCGGTTGTCCTGCGCAAGAAACCGCCCGGGAAACTATTGCCATCGGCGCACGCGGTAGATCGCGAATATCGGGTACTGAACGCGCTTCTGGATTCAGGTGTTCCCGTACCGCGTGTACAGCATTTCTGCGATAACGATGCCGTGATCGGCACGCCATTCTATGTCATGGAGTATCTGCCGGGCCGGATTCTGCGGGATCCATTATTGCCTGATATGGATTCGGCCGAACGCAAGGCGATCTATGACGCCATGAATGACACCCTGGCTCGCCTGCACAATCTGGATTGGAAAGCCATCGGATTGGAAGACTATGGCAAGCCGGAAAACTATATTGCTCGCCAGGTAGCGCTGTGGGCGCGGCAATACGAGGCGTCCAAAACGTCAAATGTGCCGGCCATGGATCATTTGATGAACTGGTTACCGGAGAATATTCCAGCCGACGACAGCACATCGATTGTGCATGGTGATTTCCGTTTGGAAAACCTGATGTTCGATGCAGAAGAACCAAAGGTCATTGCGGTTCTTGACTGGGAATTGTCGACATTGGGCCACCCCCTGGGTGATCTGGCTTTCAACTGCATGACATATCACCTGTCTTCCGATAACAAGTTGGCCCGGGGATTCGTTGGCACTGACATCGTGCCCCTGGCCATTCCGTCCGAAGAAGATTATGTGTCTGCGTACTGCAAACGTACTGGCCGCGCTGGTATCGATGACTGGGCCTTCTTCATGGCATTCAGCCTGTTCAGGACTGCCGCTATTCAACACGGCATTTACGCCCGCGCGTTAAAGGGTAATGCCAGTTCCGAAACAGCCCACCAGTTCGGCAAGACGTCTGTTTTTGTCGCCGAGCAGGGCTGGTCACTTGTAGAAAAGTTGCTATGACTTCAGGAGATTTCGTGTGAGCAAGCTAAGGGGAAATGTCGCCATCGTAGGTATCGGGGAGGTTCCAACCGGCCGGTTTCCCGAACAAGGGGCCATTAGTTTTGCACTCGAATCGGCCCGCATGGCTATTGCGGACGCCGGAATGAACAAAGATGATATCGACTACGTCATCCCGACCGGCGCCTTGTTCAGCGGCCCATTCAACACCGAGCTGGTTACCGGCCGTATTGTTGAAGAACTCGGTCTGCGGAATGTAAGAAAGAATATCCAGGCGTTCTCAGGAGGGTCTTCAAGCAGTAACGCATTGCAAATCGCCGGCGCCTTGGTCTATGCGGGTCTGGCCAGGAACGTTCTGTTCGTACACGCCGACAAGTTGGGAACAGGCGTGACATCACAAGGCGGCATCGACCTCTTTTCCACGGCCGGTATATCTTCTGAGTGGGAGGTACCTTACGGTCAGCATTATTCGACCGTGGCCGCCCTGGCTACCACGCGATACAAATATGAAACCGGGTGCACGGACGAGCAACTCTCTGCTGTCTGTGTGTCGAACCGAAAATGGGCTGAACTCAATCCAAACGCTTTTTTTAGAAAACCACTCACTATCGAAGAAGTCATGGCGTCAAAAATGCTCTCGACGCCCTTGCGGGCGAAACACTCGAATATGCTTTTCGACGGTGGCGGGGCGTTTGTCGTGACGTCTACCGACCGGGCGCGCGACCTGCCCAATAAGCCGGTTTATATCCTTGGTGAAAGTGGTGTCGTGAGTCATTTCGTCTATTCACAGGAGCCAGACCTGACCCGTTTCGGCTGGGCCCAGGCAGGGCGTGAGGCATTTGAAGAAGCTCGGTTAACGCCGCAGGATATCGACGTCGCTGAAATCTACGATTCATATCCGATTTATCAATTGCTGACATTTGAAGAAATCGGTTTGTGTGAGCGTGGCGCGGCGGGCGAGATTTTTATGCGCGGAGACACCTGCCCCGGGGGCCGTATCCCGACCACCACTGACGGTGGCATGCTGTCAAAGGGCCATATCGGGGCGGGAGGGTCGGTGTCTCTACTCATTGAAGCAACCCGACAACTGATGGGCAAAGCGGGCGAACGCCAGGTGCCGGAAGCACGTTTTGCTGTCGAAACCGCCACCGGCGGAACCTATTTTGATGCCCAGGTCACGATTCTCGGCACAGAGATTCCGTAGGAATAACGGCAAGGAGAACAACAGATGGAAAAGCAAGAACAGTCGACTGCCCCAGCGAAGCCGATACCGGTCGTAAACACGTGGGCGCAACCGTTCTGGGATGCCGCCAGGGAAGAGCGCCTCATCATCCAGAAATGCGGCGCATGTGGCAGCCACGTTTTCTACCCACGCATAGCCTGCCCACATTGTTCGGCGGACAGCCTGGAATGGGTCGAGGCCAGCGGCAAGGGAACGGTTTATAGCTACACGGTCGTGGAGTCGAACGCACCGTCGTCATTTCTGCAAGATATACCATATGTCGTTGCCGTGATTCGGCTGGAAGAAGGCGTGCAGATGTTGAGCAATGTAATCGGCTGTCAGCCCCACGACGTTGAATGTGACATGCCTGTGGAAGTAGCCTTCGAGGAACTCAACGACGAATTTACCTTGCCTAAATTCAAACCCGTCGCGGCTTAGGAGAATTCAATGCAACACAGCAAGTATGGTGATGATTTCAACGTTGGGGATACTTTTTCGACCGCCGCCATCACGATGACTGAAGCCCACGTCGTCAGCTGGGCAGGTCTCACCCTGGATTTCTATCCGCTTCACATGGACGCGGAGTATGCCGCCAAATCGCAATTCGGCGAACGGCTGGTGCATGGCCCCCTGGTTTTCGCGATGTCCGTAGGACTCGTCGGCTCTGCCGGGTTTGCAGGTGATTCGGCGATCGCCTGGCTGGGCGTTGACGATCTGCGCATGCTCGCACCCGTAAAGATTGGCGACACAATCTCTGTGACGGTTGAAGTGGTGGAGAAGAGTTCCACGAGCGACCCAACGAAAGGAATACAAGTCTGGCGTTACACGGTCCGCAATCAGCGTAATGAGAAAGTCATGCAACATGATTACAAGATGATGTTTCATATGCGTGCGCAGGCAGAGTAATTGGCGGGGTATTCTGCATAGGAGAACTAAAACCATGCTTCGCTCAACTGTTGGAGAACTGTATGACCGCTGCGTGGACTTCTACGGAGACCACACTGCAATCATCCATGGCACCCGTTCATGCACCTATGCCGAAATGGGGACGAATGCCAATTGCCTTGCAAGGGCGCTGCAGGAGCTGGGAGTAAAGAAGGGCGAAACTGTCGCCTTTTTGATGGCGAATTGCCCGGAGTACTTCTTTTGCGAGTATGCACTGGCCAAGATCGGGGCTGTCCGAGTGCCGCTAGCCGTCCTGTTAAGCCCGCAGGACCATGTCTACATGCTAAATGAGTCGGAATGTACCACCCTGATTTACCACGAAAGCATGGGCGAGCGCGTTGCGGGAATGATCCCGGGGCTCAATACGGTGACTCGTTTTGTTTGCGTTGGCGACTCGGTCGATCCAGATTCCGGTCACTTGCTTCTTGCGGACTTGATAGACAAGTATCCGCCGGATCCCGTTCCTGTTGATATCGATCCTGAGGATCTCGCAGGAATCTACTTCACCGGCGGTACCACGGGTCGCCCCAAAGGGGTCATGTTGTCCCACCGGTCCTGGGTGTATACCTATGCGATGGAAATGCTGGAATTCGGCTTTGGCTGGGAAGAGACTTTTCTGTACCTGACTCCGCTAACCCATGCGGGTGGTTGCCTGACGCTGCCCGTCTTGTTGCGCAAAGGCCGTTGCGTGATCGTTGATCATTTTGAACCCGAAGTATTCCTGGAGACAGTCGCGCGCGAGAACGTGACGATGACGTTTCTCGTCCCAACGATGATTTACGTCTTGTTGGATCATCCGTCTCTGGATAAATACGATCTCAGCAGTCTGCGCAACATTATTTATGGCGCCTCGGCGATCGCGCCGGATCGACTCAAGCAGGCGATGCAGACGTTCGGTCCCGTGATGACGCAGTTGTTCGGACAGACTGAGGCCCCAATGGTTCTCAGCGCCCTGTCACGGGAACAACATATCGTCTCGGACCTGGAAAGGGAGAAGCAGATTTTTTCATCGGCCGGGCGGCCGACGATTCATACCGAACTCAGATTGCTTGATGATGACGGCAACGAAGTTCCGCGTGGCGAAGCTGGAGAGATTGTGGTTCGGTGCGCCAACATGATGAGCGGTTATCTGAATAACCCGGAAGCGACAGCTGAGACCATCCGTGATGGCTGGCTACATACCGGCGACGTTGCCTTCCAGGACGAAGAAGGATTTATTTACATCGTTGACCGCAAGAAAGATATGATTATAAGCGGCGGCTTTAACATCTACCCGCGTGAGATCGAAGACGTATTGCATGAACATCCTGCGGTCAAGGGAGTTGCCGTCGTGGGCATGCCACATGAGAAATGGGGCGAAGAAGTGCGCGCCATTGTGCAGTTACACGACAAAAGCAAGGCGGATGAGGCGGAACTCATTGCTTTTGTCAAAGAGAGAAAAGGCAGCCTCATCGCCCCGAAGCAGGTCGAGTTTTGGGATGAAATCCCGCTGACTAACCTGGGTAAGATCGACAAAAAAGAAATTCGCGCCAGGCTCATGGCCGTTCGACGGGAATGACTTCGCGCTCGATGATCTCTTGCACAAGCGATTCGGGCCAGGGGACCGACTTCATGCTCTCCTGGTCGGCAGCTACCACAACAAATTGAGCTGTGGTGATTAGTTTTTCTTTGCCTGCAAGATAGACCTCGAAACAAACCTTCATGCTTGAGCGACCGATATAGCTCGTGCGCACGTAGACTTCAAGCTCGTCATCAAAGCGGGCCGGGGCATGATATTCCACGACTGCTTTTACGGTATGAATGTCTTTGTTGTGATGCTCGACAAAGTGTAAATAGTCGAACGACAACGTGCGCATGTATTCGTTATGTGCGGAATCGAAATAAGTCAGGTAGTTTCCAAAAAAAACGATTGCCTGTGCATCGACCTCCGAATAACGAACTCGAAAAGCATGATGGAACGCAAAGTCAGACTTGGCCATCTTACTGGACGCATGCTCTTTCTTGACTCATTTGGCAGGAAGCCCGAGCCTGTTGGCGATATTATTTTTCTGCATCTTGGATGAGCCACCTACGATCGGCATGCAGACCATGTCCCGCACATAGCGCTCCATATCATAGTCACTCGCACATCCGTAGGCGCCCATGACTTGCTGACATTTCAGCACGATGTCAACGCCGGTATCGGCAATGAAAAGCTTGGCCATGGAGCTTTCCACGCCGCAGTCCCGCCCCTCATTCGCCAGCCAGGCGGCGTGGTAGAGCATGTGCCGACAGGCCTGGAGCCTGGTTCGTGCGTCTACAAGATCATGTCGAACCGATTGGTGCGCGCAGATGGGACGGCCAAATTGTTTGCGTTCCTGGGCATACTCCCAGGCGTCTTCGACCGCAGCCGCCGCTGTACCCAGGGCCACTGCGGTGATTTCCAATTTCTCGACATCAAGCGCTCGCCCGGCCAGCATCCGCCAGCCCTTATTCCATTGTTCTGTGCCGCCGACGATATTCTCTATCGGTACCCTGGTATCTTCGAAGATTACATCCGTAGTGGCGCTGTAGCGCAGTCCCAAATGGTCGATGTCAACAATTGTGATACCCGAAGCATCTGTTGGCACCAGGACAAAAGACAGGTTCTTGTATTTCGCATCCGCGTCTCCACTGCGGACCAGCGTGTAGATGTAATCCGCTTTGTGGGCGCCTGTAACCCAGCGCTTGGTACCGTTTATGACCACTTCGTCGCCATCTATCCTGGCAGTCACTCCGGCAGATGCCAGGTCACCGCCCACATTGGGTTCACTGAGTCCATAGGCGAACAGCAATTCGCCATTGGCGAGTTTTGGCAGTAATTCCTTTTTTTGAGCTTCACTGCCGTTCTCCACCATATTCATGCCGCCGTAGAATGCGCAGTGGATGAACGGTCCGGCGAGGCTAGTGCCTCGTTTTGACAGTTCTTCAATGGTGGCAACAGCGGCGACTATATCTATCCCAAGGCCACCATATTCTTCCGGTACGGTCAGGCCAGTGACGCCAAGTTCGCACAGTTTTGCAAAAGCCTCATCGGAAAAGTCGATTTCGCGATCCAGTCGCTGGGCTTCTGCGCGAGGCAGTTCCTTGTCAACGAAACGCCGCAGCGTGTCACGCAACATCGTAATGTATTCAGCTTCATCAAAGTTCATGGCAAATCCATCGTGTTAGTTTCAGCGCCCCGATTACCTGTGAGTGTCTTCAGGCACCCTGGGAAATTGACATGCCGCCATCGGCAACAATCGTTTCTCCGGTTATGAATGCACCGCCTCTTGTGGCAAGGAATGTTGCGAGCAAGCCGATATCATCCGGCTCTCCGATGCGCCCAAGGGGGGTCATATCTTCTAAATGACCGCGCATTTTCGGATTCTCCCAGAGCGCGCGGGCAAAATCTGTCTTGACCAATCCGGGAGCAATACAATTTATGCGGATATTCTTTTTGCCCCACTCCACGGCAAGATTTCGCACCAACGCCATATCTGCCGCCTTGGTTATGCCGTAGGCACCCAGAACGGAATTGCCACGAATGCCACCGACACTGGAAATGACAACGATAGTGCCATCTCGACGCTCAGCCATTTCTGGCAGCACCAATTTGCACAGGAACAGATTGTCGCGCACATTGCAGTGCATCATCTTGTCGAACAGTTCGTTATCTATGCCGGTCAGAGGTCCGTAGTAGGGATTGACGGCTGCGTTGCAGACCAGGATATCAATTTTGCCCCAGGTCTCGCGGGTCTCGTCGATCATCGCCTCCAGCTGATCCTGATGGCCCAGGCTGGCAGCAATGGCAATCGCCTCGCCGCCCTCGCTGCAAATGGCCTCGGCAACTTCTTCGCAGGCCTCCAGCTTACGGCTGCTGATAACTACCCTGGCTCCAGCCCTTGCCATGTTTTCAGCGATGGAACGGCCTATGCCGCGGCTTGCGCCGGTGATAGCGGCAACTTTTCCTGCAAGATCAAGCATGCTAACTCCTCTTTTTGGTTGCATCGTGCTAACGCCTTTTAATCAAGGGCAGTCTGGCTAAAGCACAGCCCTGTACTCCTCTCTGAGGCGTGTAACGATCGCCGATACCGGTTCAACAGCGTGAATCGCGCCAACCCCATGTCCGGCCGACCAGATATCCTTCCATACCTTTATCTTGTTCTGCGAACCGGTGAGATCCATGCGCTCTTTCGGCAGCAGATGATCCGGATCCAGTCCGGCGTTTTCAATACTCGGGCGCAAATAGTAGGCATATGCTCCGGTAAACGAGTTGCTTAGAATCAAGTCTGGAAACTGCGCATCTATCAACATGTTCTTGTAGTCCTCAGATGCGAGGCTTTCCTCCGTGGCAATGAATGTGGTTCCCATGTAGACAAGATCTGCCCCCAGAACCTCAGCAGCCCGAATGGCCCGACCATCACCGATGGTGCCCGCAAGGATGATGATGCCGTCAAAGAACTCACGAACCGCAGGCACGAACGCGAATCCTGCGATACTGCCGGTATGACCGCCGGCGCCGGCGCTGACCAGCGCAAGCCCGTCAACGCCCACAGCTGCCGCCTTGCGGGCATATTCAATGTTGTTGACATCTGCGATCACAAGACCGCCATAGCCATGAACCGTTTCAACCACGTCACGGGGACTACCCAGTGCGGTAACGACGATGGGAGGCTTGTACTTGGCGACCAGTTCCAATTCCTCCGGTAGACGCTCGTAAGTCTGGTGGACCACGAGATTCAGAGCCCACATTTTTGTCGCCGCGCCGGCACCAGGTGCATTTGTCTCCCGAATAATGCGGTCCATCCACTCTTCGAGGATGTCAATGGTTCGCGCGTTGGGTGAGGGGAAAGAGCCAATAATGCCGTTGCGGCAGGCCGCGATCACCAGGTTCGGGCCGGAAACGAGAAACATCGGCGCAGCAACAACCGGCAACGACAGGCCAGCCTTGATTCTTGCGATACGGTCTTTACTCTCCACCGGATTCCTCAATTCCCAATCGGTGCTATTCATGAACAGGCGACATTGCTTGCATAACTAGACTATCATATGCCACATTGCTCAACAATAAGGACAGGAAACATGCGATCTGAAGCTACCAGCGAAATGATCCTGAGTTGTCAGGTTGCAAAAGCACTGAAAATTCTGGGTGACCGATGGTCGTTTCTGATACTGCGAGATGTGTTTGTGGGTGTGCATCGGTTCGAGGACTTCCGACGCCGCATCGGCGTCGCTCGCGGGACTCTGACTTCGAGGCTGAATTCGCTGGTTGAAGCGGGGATTCTGTACAAAAACCCTTATCAGACCTCTCCCACCAGGTACGAATATCGGCTGACCAAAAGTGGTGCCGATCTATATCCAGTGGCGCTAACGGCGTGGCGATGGGAACACGATTGGGCCACAGACGAGGGACACTATTTCCCGGTGAGACTTGTTCACAAGGATTGCGGCAGCACGATGCTCCCTGAAACGCGCTGCAACCATTGCAACCATGTTGTCAGAATCCAGGACGTACGTTACGGGCCCGGCCCTGGAGCAGATCACGTGGAACTGGTGCCGCCGCGTTTCCAACGCCGATCAAAACCCAAGACCTCGTATCCGGAAGGCGTTGACACCAATCTCTTTCACCTGGCTGATGTCATCGGCGACCGTTGGACCGGGCTGGTTGTCGCCGCATTGTTCTTTGGTTTGCGCCGCTATGACGAGATCGGTGCTGCGATTGGTATCGCAACGAACATTCTTGCCGATCGGTTGAAACTGCTTGTCAAATCAGGCTTTGTCACACGCGAAGCCTATCAAAAAAAACCCGCGCGACATGAGTACCGACTGACCGATAAGGGCAGAGATTTGTACGGACACACTTTGATGATGCATGAATGGGCAGACAAGTGGATAGTAGGTGAACGCGGCGCGCCACTCATGTTGACACACCAGAGCTGTGGCAAACCGCTCAAGGCCATCATTGTGTGTGGAGAATGCTCAGGACAACTTGTGCTCGGCTCCGTGTCAGTAACGTTTGAGAACGAAGAACAGGGACAGGCCAGTTGACCGACGGCGGCCAGGTTGTAACCAACCCTTCCGGAGGCTTGCTGTCCAAAGGACACCCGCTCGGCGCCACCGGCCTTGCGCAGTGCGCCGAGCTGGTATGGCAGCTACGCGGAGACCTGATCCTTACGCGACCTCGAAAAGCGAAGCTGCGCCCTGACCGCCGCCGATGCACATTGTACAAACAACGAATTTGGTACCACGGCGTCTGCCTTCGATCAGCGCATGACCGACCATGCGAGCGCCGGACATTCCATACGGGTGGCCGATCGATATTGCGCCGCCGTTAACGTTGAGTATTTCATCCGGAATGCCGAGCTTGTCGCGGCAGTAAACAACCTGCACTGCAAAAGCTTCGTTGAGCTCCCACAGTCCTATGTCGTCCATCGTCAGACCGTTCCGTTGCAGTAGCTTCGGCACCGCGAATACGGGGCCGATGCCCATCTCATCGGGCTCACATCCAGCTACGGTTGTTCCGCGGTAGATGCCAAGCGGCGCGAGACCTCGCTTCTCCGCAACACTTGCCTCCATTACTACGCTAGCGGACGCGCCGTCGGAAAGCTGGCTGGCATTGCCCGCCGTAATGAAACCATCTTCGCGAACCGGCTTCAGTCCAGCGAGGCCGTCGAGTGTCGTGCCCGGCCGATTGCCCTCATCCTTTTCCAAAGTGACGTCTTTGAAAGAGACCTCCTTTGTCTCCTTGTCCATCACGCTCATAGACGACGGCAGCGGAACGATTTCGTCATCGAGATTGCCAGCTTCCTGAGCGGCGGCAGTACGTTGTTGACTTTGCAGTGCGTATTCGTCCTGAGCCTCGCGGCTGACGCCGTAACGATTCGCGACGACCTCGGCCGTATCCAGCATCGGCATGTAAATATCCTTGTGCATTGCGAGCAATCGCGGATCGCTGGCGCGATACAAATTCATGTGTTCGTTCTGTACGACGCTAACTGACTCGACGCCACCGCCGACCATAATGTCGATACCGTCAGTAATGATGGTCTTGGCGGCTACAGCGATGGCCATCATGCCCGATGAACACTGACGATCGACGGTCATACCGGCTGTTGTGACAGGCAAACCAGCCGTGAGCGCCGCCAGACGCGCAATATTGGCGCCTTGTGATCCCTGCGGCAAAGCACAACCCATGATCACGTCTTCGACTTCGGCAGGCTCCAGCCCGGCACGCTCGACTGCATGCTTTATGGCATGTCCGCTCAGCGTCGGCGACTCGGTGTTATTGAACGCGCCGCGATAGGCTCGGCCGATTGGTGTGCGGGCGCTAGATACGATTACTGCATTGCGCATGCTTGTTCCTTTGTATTTTGTCGCTTTATTCGGTCAGCTCAATGCCCAGATTCTCGGCGCCCTTGAGCGCAAGTTTGGTCGTCTGTTCGAAACCGCTTTGCAATTCTTTCATGCCGTTCTCATCATTGATCGCATCCCATGCGGCAGCAACGCCGTCGGCACTCAGATTATCCGGCAGAAGATTGACGCCGTCGGTTTCAAATCCCTTAAAGATCGCGAAGCTGCCGCCGCCGGCACTTAGAACCTTACGGCTGGGTGCGTCGGGTCCCGCGAGAAATATGATGCCCGGGCTGACTGATTCGGGCGATAGCAAATCGAACACCTTGCCCGGCAACAGTCCGTCGGTCATTGCCGTACCGGCAGCCGGGGCGAGGCAATTGACATGTATGTTGTACTTTGCGCCCTCGAGGTGCAGCGTGTTCATCAGGCCGACCATCGCCATTTTCGCGGCGCCGTAGTTTGCCTGGCCAAAGTTCCCATACAGCCCCGTACTCGAACTCGTGAATACAATCCGGCCGTAAGACTGCTGACGCATGATCTCCCAGACTGCTTTCGTGCAATTCGCTGACCCCATCAGGTGCACATCAACGATAAGGCGAAAATCGTCGAGCGACATTTTCGCGAACGTCTTGTCGCGCAGTATGCCCGCGTTATTTATCAGAATATCGACGCGGCCCCACTCGTCCATCGCTTGCTTCGCCATGTCCTCGACCTGTTCGTAGTCAGCGACATTTGCACCGTGTGCAATTGCCTCATCGCCGACAGCCGTGATTTCTTTAGCCACGGCTTCCGCATTGTCTGAGTGACCGTCAGCATCGCCGAGATCGTTGACGACAACTTTCGCACCACGTTCTGCGAGCGCCAGCGCGTGTGCTCGTCCAAGCCCACGACCCGCGCCCGTAACAATGGCCACTTGGCCATCCAGTCTGATACTCATTTCTCTACCTCAATTAGCTCTTAATCATATGGATTAACTGACTACATACATCGACAGGATTTCGGCAATCAGTGCCGGCGTCTCTACATCTTCAATTTCAACCGTGACGGCAGTCTTGACAAGCCACTGGCCCGGTTTCTTTTCGCTGACATCCAATATCTTCTGATGAGATCGAATGCGTTTGCCGACCGGAACCGGCGCCAGGTAGCGAACTTTGTCGGAGCCGTAGTTGATGCCCATGACGAGATTCTCCGGCAGCATCGCATTTTGCGCATTCAAATATGAAAGCAGCGAGAGCGACAGAAAGCCATGTGCGATCGGACCGCCAAACGGTGTTTTCTTCGCTCGTTCCGGGTCGACGTGAATGAACTGATGATCGTTCGTCGCTTCCGCGAACTGGTTCACGCGGTCCTGGGAAATCTTGACCCATGGCGATGGTTCAAGTTCCTTGCCAACGATGCCGGGAAGATCTTCTGCTTTGATTGTGTCCGCCATGTTGAATTCCTGTGCGGTTATCGATGCCTGATAGCCAGCGCACCGATGGCTTTTTTTGAGTGAATTATTACTCTAGCCTAGACCGCTATGGTCTAGTTATGCAAGTAAATACCGATCGATGCCCGGGAAATTGGGACATGCTGGACGGTGGGCATCGGTCGCCGGTGTGTATTCAAATCGATGCTCTCCTGACTTGGTTTAGCCTGGCGAGAATAGACGCTCAGGTGACTTCGGCACAAGGCGGACTCCAAGTTGTTGCCAGCCTTCTGGCCTCCGCCTTCCGAAGGTTCTACCCCGGCGTGGCGGACGCTTTCGAAAAAGCCTGGATTGCGTCGCTTCCGAGCTATGATTGGAATACATCGAATGACATCGCGTACTGAATGAGTCAGGAATAGGGCAATATAAGTTATTGAAAAATAAATAAAAAAGGCAGAAATGGTAGACCATTCAACAAGCTGTAAAGTGTCAATCGCACCGATGATGGATTGGACGGATCGTCATTGTCGCTACTTCATGCGGCTCCTGAGCCCTAGTGTATTTCTGTACACGGAAATGGTCACGGCTGCGGCGATTCATCATGGCGATGCTGAAAAACTGTTGCGCTATGACGAGTCAGAACACCCGATTGCCGTGCAATTGGGTGGCAGCGATCCGGCGTTGATGGCTGCGGCGGCAAGGCGTGCTGCCGAGTTTGGCTACGATGAAATCAATATCAATGTCGGCTGTCCGAGCGATCGTGTTCAGAGCGGGCAATTCGGTGCGTGCCTCATGTCGCAACCGCAAATAGTCGCCGATTGCGTCGCGGCAATGCAGGCAGCCGTCGATGTACCGGTTACCGTGAAAACACGCATTGGCATCGATGACCTGGACAGCGATGAGTTTCTATACCGATTTGTTGAAACAGTATCTTCGGCCGGGTGCGGGAAATTTGTTGTCCACGCGCGAATCGCAATCCTTGACGGCCTGAGCCCGAAGGAGAATCGTACCGTGCCGCCGCTGAATTACGATCGCGTGTTCAGGCTCAAGGCAACGCATCCGGATATCCAGGTAGTGCTGAACGGCGGCGTTACCGAAATCGATCACGTCGATCTGCTTCTCAAGCACGTTGATGGCGTCATGATTGGCCGTCAGGCCTATCACCATCCGTATTTCCTCGCCGAACTCGAGCACCATCTGCACCCGGCGTGGGAGTTGCCTGAACGCCGTGCCGTCATCAAGCAGATGCTTCCTTATATCGAGAAAGAACTGGCCCAGGGCGAAAGGCTGGGACGCATGACCCGGCACATGGTGGGACTTTTTGCAGGCGTGCCTGGCGCACGTTCATGGCGGCAGTACATCAGTGAACACGCGTATCGTGAGGGGGCGGGAGTCGAGGTTATTCGCGCAGCGCTGGATGCCATACCAGTTGCGGCATAGAATGTCTGATCCACCACAAGCAACAGAGCGTAATTCAATCCATGGGCGCCAAATCATCAAAGAAAGGCAAGAAGCCGACAATGGCCGAGCGTGCCGACATTCACGAGCTTTACGAAGAGTCTGTACAAAACGTCGAGAACGAAGTTCAGTTCCTGCAGAACACGTTCAGGGAACTGGCAGGCAGGGAAGGTCACCTTTTGCGCGAGGATTTTTGCGGCACCGCAAGTCTTGCCTGTGAATGGGTGAAACAGGGCACGGAATACTCGGCGATTGGCGTCGACATAGATTCGTTAGTGCTTGAATGGGGGCGCAAGAATCGTGTCAATCGTCTCGATACGGAAGATCAGGCGCGCGTACGCCTGATCGAGTCAGACGTTCAGACCGTAGAAACGCCGAAGGTCGATATCCTTGCAGTATTCAACTTCAGCTACTGGATCTTCGAAGAGCGTGCGCAGATGATCGCGTACATGCGTCGCTGTTACGACGCGCTGAAAGATGACGGCATTCTGTTCATGGACATGTTTGGAGGTCCGGAGTCGTTCGAGGAAACCAAGGAAAAAACGAAGCTGGACGGCTTCACCTATGTCTGGCATCAGGCCAAATTCCATCCCGTAACCAACCATATGAAGTGTTACATCCACTTCAGGTTTCCGGACGGATCAAGACTTAAGCGAGCTTTCAGCTATTCCTGGCGCCTCTGGACCGCACCTGAATTACGTGACATGTTGCACGATGCCGGATTCAGTAATGTGACAGTCTTCTGGGAGGGCGAGGATGAGGACGGCGAGGGCAACGGCGTATTCACTCCAGACGACAAGGGTGAGGCAGATCTCGCCTGGATAGCGTATATTGTCGCCGAAAAATAAGAATTATTTTGCTCAAAAATAGTTTAGTTTTTAGATAGTTACAGGCACATTATGGCAAAGGACCTCGAAGTCGCGATTCTGTTCGCCGATGTTGTCGGCAGTACGCAGCTTTACGACAAGTTTGGCGATACCAAAGCCAGCGAGACTGTCGCCCTGTGCCTGGACGTAATGAAAGATGCGACGCACCAGTACCATGGTACGGTGATCAAGACGATCGGTGATGAGGTTATGTCGACATTCCCGACCGTCGAGGAGGCGATGGGCGCTGCCGTCATGATGCAGTCGCGTATCTCCGCCGACAAAAAGCAGGATGACCGGATTCCTGTATCCATTCGCATCGGCTGCCACTTCGGGCCCGTAGTTCAGGAACAAAACGACATTTTCGGCGCTGCGGTACACACTGCGAATCGCATGACTTCGCAAGCAAAAGCGCGACAGATCGTCATCTCGGGCGGCACCGTCGAGAAGATGAACCCGGAATTCAAGAAGCAGACCCGGCAAATCGACGTTGCGACCGTGCGCGGCAAACTGGACGAAGTCGCGCTGTATGAGTTTCTTTGGAATCCCGAAGAAGCGACGAGCATGTTGCCGACTATTGAGTGGGAGAGTCAGGACCGCAATGTGTCCAGGATAACGCTCACCTTTCGCGACCAGACGGTTGATGTCCACGATCAGCACAAGAGCGTCATCATGGGTCGTGCCGAAGACAACGATCTTGTGATTAAAGGCAATCTGATCTCGCGGATTCACGCCAAGGTGGAGATGCGGCGCGGCAAGTTCGTGCTCGTCGATCAGAGTACTAACGGCACTTTCGTACAAAACCTTCAGGGCGAAGAGACATTCGTGCGCCGTGACTCCGCCGTGATAAGTGGCGAGGGTACGATCGGGCTCGGCCGTGCCGAGCCACCCGGGGCGTCACTGGCCATTCACTTCAAGACCGTCAAATGATCGCGGCTAAAGCCGCTTGTATGGTAACTCCCGCCTGAAATCAGGATGATGGAAGGTGCCGGGATGGGAGGGACATAAAAGCCGCTTCTGACCTGTTGGTACAGACCGTGGGAGACTTCGTTCCCA
>Ga0255052_10001867_pt1 | contig 15531 bp, 10 predicted proteins | sample JV7_2_21_MG_FD_188632 | JGI IMG/M metagenome (GOLD analysis project Ga0255052, IMG submission 188632) | Seawater microbial communities from Jervis Inlet, British Columbia, Canada - JV7_2_21 | ecosystem: Environmental > Aquatic > Marine > Inlet | place: Canada: British Columbia | collected...
CATCGTTCACCGCTCGCAGTCAATTGCACCTCGATGACACCCTTGGCGCCAAGGCTGATCGTCACCACGCCGTCCGGGCCCTGGCGCGCCGACGGCATGAACACGCCAATGGTATCCGCCAGGGCTGCCCGAACCTCGGGCCGGTTTACGATCTGGCCAATGTGCGGCGAGCCGATTTCCTCCTCGCCTTCGGCCACCAGCACCAGGTTGACCGGAGGTTGTTTGCCGACCGCCTGAATCGCGCGCAGCGCCTCGAGCAACGCCATTTCCGGTCCTTTCTGATTGACCGCACCGCGCCCCATCACGACCTTACCGAAGCCGGGCTTGTCGACCAGCGCCGCTTCCAGGGGCGGAGACGACCATTCTGCGGGGTTGGACTGCTTGACGTCGTACATCATATAAACGCCTATTGTCCGTGCCGCACCGGCATCGAGCGTCGCAAACACGCCCGGCTTGCCGTCCGTTTCCACCATGACCGCATGCTGGAAACCGACCGACTGCAGCAAGGAAATCAGATGCTGCGGGCCTTCGGGATAGCCAATGTCCTCCGCAGCGATAGACGGCAGTCGGATCCAGTCCTGCAAGCGCTTGACGCCGGCATCGTGCTGCCGGGCAACCTGGGCCTCGATGTCGGCAAAATCCACCGGGGCGGACCAGGCAACTGATGTACAGGAGAGCAAAGCAGAAGCCAACGCGGCTGGGATAAGAAAGGAGAGACTCTTCACGGCGATTTCCTTTGTCTAATTGGTGAGTAGTGGGCATTCGATCGTAGCCGCCAGATTAGCCCAAGTCTCGTCCATGGCAAAATCAGAGGGGTCAGCGCCAATCAATCGACTACGATTCGATCGTCATACGCGATGGATGCGACGCGTGATATATGCGTGAGTGAGTCGTGCAGAGTTATGCAATGTAGTGCAAATCGGGCAACGGGCGCCCCGATAACTTATTGAAATATAAATCCTCAGGCGGTTCCGCGCGCGACTGAAATTGCGCGTGTCAGGTGTTGATTGACGCTGCACATGCCTGCGCAGCGCCCTTCGCGCATGCTACGCATGTCCAACGAAGCAAGTTGCCCGATGCACGCGAGCCAGATCTATCTACTCATACCGCAGCGCGAGTACCGGGTTCGCCCGGGCGATACGGTATGCATGCCCCACCACGGTGCTCCATGCGAGCACTACCGAGATGGCTCCTGCCACCAACAGAATCACTATTGGCGACTCGATTCGCTCTGCGAAAAAATCCAGATAAATGTTCGATGCGAAGAATGCGGCAGGCAATGCTATAGCGAGCGCCCACATGACGGGCCTGGAAAACTGCCACACGAGCAGTCTCGCGATCTGAGCCGAACTCGCCCCAAGCACTTTGCGGACGCCAATTTCCTTGGTTCGCTGTGACGCCATGAAGGCTGCCAAGCCAAACAATCCAATCATGGCCAACGACAAGGCGACGAAAGCAAAGCCGCCGAGCGCCATGTTCATGTACATAAGCACTTTGTAAATATCGTTGAACGTGTCATCGAGGAACCTGCCCTGCATCGGGTAGTCCGGTATTACGCGATTCCATACATCTTCAATCGCTTCGACGGTATCCATGACGTTGCCACCGCTGATTCTTATCGATCCGATGCGTACGTCATCCGGCGAGTAAGAGAAAACCCATGGCTTTTCTGAGTTGAAGAGACCGAGAATATTCTGCGTCGGTACAACGCCTGCGATAACATACTCCTTGAGCAGTTCATCTTCATCAAGATCGTAGAATCGCTGATTTATCGCCTCCTGCGGAGACGCGATCCCCAGCCTCGCGAGAGTAAGCTCGTTTACGATGACATTCAGAACTTCAGATGTGTCTTCGCGATACTCATCATTTGCGATATCCCGGCTCAGGTTCCGCCCGGCGAGCAGCGGGATGTCATACGCCGCGAGAAACTCCGGCGTCATCGTGAGGCCATTGACATTGAATTCACCGGCTTCGTCGCCTGGCGTTCCCGAAAAACTGGTCTGCGAATTGCTCTGCTCGAAGGGCACCTGCGATGAAAATGCTACGCTGTCGACGTTCGGCAGCGCCTGAAGTTCGTGCCGGAGCGTATCGAGGCGATCGCGAATATCGTCGACTCCGAGTCGCGTCAGCGTATAGATCTCGGATCTGGGGAAGATGTAGCTTCCCTCCTGAACTTTCTCGTTTTGCATATAGACGATTGCCACAAGCGAAAGCATGAACGCAGATATCGCGAACTGAACGCCGATCATTGCTGAACGCATACTTGAACCCTTCTTGCCTTTGCGAGCAAGATCACGAAGCGCATCGATCGGACTCGCTCGTGTGATCAACCAGGCCGGGTACAGGCCTGCACACAGACCCACGAGCACGGTTGTCGCAACGAGCCACGGCAAGGTCCTCATGTAGTCGAGCGTCATGACCTTGTTCGACGCGTTATTAAATAGTGGGATAACAACCTCGAGGATTGCGATCGCCATTACCATTCCGATTGCCGCGATGACCAGACTTTCAACGAGGAACTGCGACAGCAATTGACGTTGCTCGGCGCCCATCGTCTTGCGCATGCCAACCTCCCGACTACGGCCGAGAGACTGTGCCGTCGCAAGATTCGTGTAGTTCACGCAGGCGATGATCAGCACAAGGAAGCTCAGCAGCTGAATGATTGTGACTACCGGCATTCCCAGGGTGTCCCATATGGCAAGATTGGCGTGTTGCAACGGATCAACATAGAAAGACGAGACGACTTGATTTTGCGCCTCCGGTACAAGCCGCTCGTAAATGCTGTCAACCTGAGCCTGCAACCACTCGCCGTCGAGGGTGGCCGGCAACAGAACATACGTCATGTTGCCCATCGATAGATTGTTCCATCCGCCGGCCTCATCAAAGTCCCGCATTGGGCCCAGAGCCTTCACTGAAGCGAAGATCTCCAGCTTTGCCTCTTGCACCATGGATGAATTGAAATGTGAGTTCTGCGGGATATCTTCGATTACTGCAGATACGTAGAAATCATATTCGTTGTCGAGCGTAATGACCTCGCCAACCACGTTGCTTTCACCGAAGTACTTGATAGCAGCTGCTTCCGTGATTACGAGTCCCGACGGGCCATCCAGCGCATCACCACTGCCATCGATGTAATCGAAGTCGAATATTTTGAGCAGTGCCGGATCAGAAAACAGAATAGTCTCGTAGTAACTGTTGTCACCCATCGTAACGAGGTACTCGTAGCGCAGAGTTCGCGCGACCGCTTCAACATCCGACAATTCCGCTTCAACGATCGGCCCGACCGCAGAAAACACGGTGTTTACCTTGTCGATGCCAACATTCAACTCAGGTGCCGCGTGCGAGCCGAGCGTGTAGGTCCTGTCGCTGTTCGCAAAGAACGCATCATGAGTACTTTCGTACTTGGCGATCAGTCCGCCGAGGACGTAGAGCGTCATGCCGAGTGCCAGACCGGCAATATTGATGAAAGCAAACAGCTTGTTCTTGCGCAGGTTTCTTAGCGCTATCTTTACGTTACTCAAAAACATCGGATTTCCACCCTGAAAAAGGTTTGTAGTCGCTACGCGGCGCGCAGGTTATCGGTGACGACGTGGCCGTCAAACAGATTCACCGAGCGTCGTGCGTAGTCGGCGTGTGCTGGTGAATGCGTCACCATAACAATCGTGGTTCCTTCGGCATTCAGCGAGCGCAACAGCTCCATGACTTCCTGGCCATGTGCCGAGTCGAGGTTGCCTGTCGGCTCGTCAGCCAGGATCAGCGGTTGGTTACCGACGACCGCTCTTGCGACCGCTACACGCTGTTGCTGCCCACCGGAAAGCTGACCGGGCATGTGCTTGGCACGGTGCGCAATTCCCATTCTGTCCATGACGCCTGCAACACGTTTCTTGCGCTCGCCCGATGGCATATCGTGATAGAGCAGTGCCAGCTCGATGTTCTCAGCAACGTTTAGCTCATCGATGAGATTGAAGCTCTGGAATATGAAGCCAATATTATTCTTCCGAATCGAACTGCGCTGCGCCTCGGAGTATTTCGCAACATTCTCATCGAAAAAGAAGTAATCACCGTCCGATGGGTTGTCGAGCAAGCCAACGATGTTGAGCAACGTCGACTTGCCGCAGCCCGACGGCCCCATTACGGCGACAAAATCACCCTGATCGATTTCGACGTTGACACCGTTAAGCGCGACGGTTTCTACTTCGTCCGTCCGATAAACTTTGTACATATTGTGTAGTTTGAGCATGCTGGCAACCCCTAAAATCAATCAAGTGTTAAACGATCCATGCCGGCGTAACTCGTGTACGGCGACGTGATTACTTTCTCGCCAGGCTCAAGCCCGTCGAGTACTTCAATGAAATCTGTATTGCGGCGGCCCAGGCGCACCGACCGTCTTACGGCTTCAGTGCCGTTTGGCGATACAACAAACAACCAGTTGCCGCCAGTCTCCTGATAGAACGAGCCGTTCGGTATCAGAAGCGCGTCCGAATTATCGCCAAGCGTTAACTTGAGTTGCAGCGTTTGCCCGCGCCGCAAACCAGCCGGCTCCTCGTCAAATACCATGTCCACGTCAAACTGTCCGTTATTGACCTGCGGGTAGATCTTCGCGATCTGCAGGTCATAACTGCGGTTACCGTGGTCAGCCGTCGCAACCTGCTGTAAGTCGACGCGACCCAGGTAGTACTCATCAATCTGGACGTTGAGTTTGTAGCCATCCGGGTCATCGATCTGCCCCAGGCGTCCGCCACGAACGATTGACTCGCCGACTTCAATATTGAAGCCTGATAGCTTGCCGCTAACCGGTGCGCTAACGTTCAGGTCATCGAGATTCTTGCGCGCAAATCCCAGGCCTGCCTGTAATTGACCGCCAGCCTCGCGCAGTTGCCGCAGTTGTTGCGCTTGCATGCGCGCGTCTGATGTCTGGCTTTCGAGGGTTACCTCGCGACGATTCTTGTAGTAGTTCAGTTCATCCTGGAGCTCGTCCACGGTCGATTGCGATACGAGGTCTTTGGCAGCCAACTCGCGCTGCCTTTCGATGCTGCGATTCAGGCGAATGATCTGATAGTCGATTTCAACAAGATTACGTTTGTGCGACAGGCGGTTCTGTTCAAGCTGTAACTCAATCGTGCGGATGTTGTTGAGTTGCTCCGTCACGGCGGCTTCGCGCCCCAACACCTCGAGCTGCAGATTGGTGTTGGATAACAGCGCGATCGGATCACCGGCTTCGACCAGCGTGCCGTCCTCAATCAGTACCTGCTCAACACGGCCACCTTCTATCGCGTCGAGGTATACGGTGCTGCGTGGCACGAGACGGCCGCGCAGCGGGATGAAGTCCTCAAATGTGCCGACCGTTACCGGCGAGACGAAAATTCGCTGTGCGTTGATGCTCAGGCTGCGGCCGCCGAGGAACATGCCGACCAACCACCAGGCAAAAAGAATCGCGATGATTCCGGCCAGGCCGTACCCGACAATGCGATGGCGCGGTATCTTTTTCTCGACAACCCGGTCCATCCCCTGCCCGGAGAGGCTGATGCCCGAGCTGTGGCGGTCTTCTGCAATTCTGCTGATTTTGCTCACAGTGTTCTCGATCTCTTTGTCGCTCAAAACTCGCCCTACACGAATACATAGCAAGTAGCATGCCAAGTTCGTAAGCTCTTGTTTTCTAATGGATATGCCGGGAGGATAGAGAATTTACGCCGTGATTACTGTACGTTTTCGAACACTCGGTGTACGATTTCGGACAGTTTCGAGGGCCTCTGCTATTGACTGGTTCAGCCAACATCCTGATTGTCGATGACGACGAGGACATCCTGACCGCGGGATGTCTGCTGCTGCGCCGCAGCTTCGGCGACGTCATTACATGTCGCCGCCCAGAGGAAGTCCCCGACCTTCTCGAGCAACATGCTTTCGACGCCGTCTTGCTCGATATGAACTTCGGCCCGGGCGAATCATCTGGCAGACAGGGGCTCGAGTGGCTCGAGCGCATCTTGCAAATCGACCCGAAGATGGTCGTCGTCATGATTACAGCACATGGTAGCGTCGATACGGTCGTGGAGGCCATGAAGCGCGGCGCCACCGATTTTGTTGCCAAGCCCTGGCAGAATGAGAAGGTGGTCGCGACCCTGTCTGCCGCGGTTGAGCTACATCGCAGCCGCGTCGAGACCGAGTCGCTGCGCGGGGCGAATCGTGCGCTTGTCGAGGCCGCCGGTCCCGGAGGTAATGCGATTATCTCCGAATCACGACAAATGCAGGACGTTTTGTCGATCGTCGGGCGAGCCGCGCCGACCGAAGCCAATGTCCTGATACTCGGCGAGAACGGCACGGGCAAGGAACTCATCGCCCGAGAATTACATCGTCAATCATCGCGATCGGACCAGGTGTTTCTCGCCGTCGACGTCGGTTCGATCAGCGAATCCCTGTTCGAGTCCGAGCTTTTCGGTCATACGAAGGGCGCTTTTACGGGCGCGAATGACGATCGCCTCGGCCGGTTTCAGGCCGCGAACGGCGGCACGCTGTTTCTCGACGAGATCGGCAACCTGCCAATGCACCTGCAGGCGAAACTGCTCGGTGCTCTGGAATCGCGCAAGGTTACGCCGGTCGGCTCGGACAAGTCGCAGGAGGTCGATGTGCGCATGGCTGCAGCGACCAATGTTTCGCTGGATGTCCTTCGGGACGCGGACCGATTTCGTCCTGATCTGTTGTTTCGGTTGAACACGGTCGAGATCACGGTACCGCCGTTGCGCGAACGGCGCGACGACATCCTGCCGATCGCACGGCACTATTTGGAAATCTACTCGCGGAAGTACGGCCAGAAGGTAAAATCTTTCTCACCCGCTGCCGAACAAGCACTCGTCGACTACAACTGGCCCGGTAACGTACGCGCTCTGCGTCACGCGATCGAGCGTGCCGTCATCCTGACAACGGACGACGTTCTGGAGCCGGTCGACTTGCAACTGATCGAGGCAGGCACAACTCCAGCTCAGTCGGCTCCAACGCCGGTGCCCACGGTTCTAAATCTCGACCATATGGAGAAGGAGACGATTCACAAGGCATTGCTAAAGCATGGTTTCAACATTTCCCATGCGGCCAGGGAGTTGGGGCTCACGCGCGCTTCCTTGTACCGGCGAATGGAAAAGCATGGTCTATAGACGTTTTTCGGTTTTTCTGGCGATTCGTCTCGTTATTGTCGGGCTGGCCGTTTCGGCAGTTGTTTGGCTCGTGCTTCGCCCGGGCTATTACAGCGCGACGATTCTCGCTGCCGGCGTGCTCGCCCTCACGGCCGCAGAGCTCTGGTGGTTCATAAACAGAACGAACAGGGAAGTCGCGCGTTTTCTCGATGCCGCACGGTACGCCGATTACTCACAACGTTTCAGTCTTGAGGATATCGGTACGGGGTTTGGAGAACTCGGAGACACATTCACGGACATTCTGAACAGAATGTATGATCAGCGCGCGGACCAGGAAGTCGAGGTGCGCCGACTGCGGGCCCTGATCGATCACATTCCGGTTCCTTTGCTGACCGTGCATGGCGATGATTCGATCACACTGCAAAATAATGCTTCGCGACGCTTGTTCGGCGCATCGCATGTCACACAATTACGCGACCTGCGGCAATTCGGCGTCGCCTTCCATGACGCTGTTGCACAAGCCGTTCCCGGTAGACGAGAGCTCGTCACCTTTTCGGTCGAAGGCGTCGAATATCAGCTTACACTCGCAACATCGGAAAATATCGTCGCCGGCGAAAGCAAGCGGCTGGTTTCCCTGCAGGACATCCAAAGTGAGCTTGATGTCACACAGATACAGGCCTGGCAGGATCTCGTCCGCGTCCTGACCCACGAAATTATGAATTCGATCACGCCAGTAACATCGCTTGCGGCAACGGCGACCGATGTCGCAGACGATGTGCTCAAGAAGATCGAGACTGACGCGCCGATCGCCGAGGATCTGGCCGACTTGCGCGATGCTGTGCACACGGTTGCGCGTCGCTCAGACAGCCTCATGCAGTTTGTACACAGTTATCGACAGCTGACACGATTGGCCCCACCCGAGAAGAAGCGCGTTCTCATTGTGGAGTTATTTGATTCGGCAAGTCGGCTTGCCGAAGCGGAATGGCCGGGCAGCAAAACAACTTTATCGCAGCAAGTCGAGCCGGTCGAGCTTGATGTTTACGCTGACCGCGACCTGCTCGAGCCCGTCGTGCTGAACCTGCTGCGCAACGCACTGCAGGCCACGATGGGTCTCGAGCGCCCGAAAATAGAGATTCGCGGTCGTTTCAATCGACGCGGTAACGTTGTGATCGAAGTCTGCGACAATGGTCCCGGTGTGCCCGACGACATTTCACGAAGAATCTTCGTGCCATTTTTCACAACAAAATCCGAGGGTTCCGGCGTTGGCCTAGCGCTCGCCAGGCAGGTCATGACCGCACATGGCGGCTTTATCCGGGTCGGTCAGAATGACGGTGGCGGAGCGAAGTTTACGCTGACGTTTTGATTCTCAGTACGCAACTGAGAAACGGTGCTGCATGTATTGTTCCTGGCTGATCCAACCCTTACTCTCGGCCCGCTTCGAATACCAGATCAAAAACGCCGCCACCACCAACGGCATCTGAATCGGGCCACAGTCACTGCCTTGTTGCCTTTGCCGTTCTGAATCAGCCAATCCAGGTTGACCACGTCCCAGCGATGCTACGGCCCCTCGTAATGGCATTTCGAGAAACTGCAAGTCTTTCCGCTGGCTTCCCACCCTAAGTCGAAATCCTTGTAAGTGTATCGTTGACTGCGCCCAAGAGTCGCCGGATAAGGGGCGCCCTTCCAGAATGGGGGATTAACAAGCTGAGCATTCTCGGCTTCGTTCGAGCCAGCAATGGCCTCCGCGTCTATATCCACTATGCCCTCGATCCGGACGATGCGCTTTCGGCCTTTACGCTCAACCTCTATTTGGACCCAACGCACGCCCACGATCTCGTTCATCATGGCGCGCCAATCACCAAAGAATCCGCCGGCCTCGCCAAGAAATATTGTCTGTAGAGCTTCGCGCTGCGGCTCTGTTGCGGAATCGTCTCCATACAACGCCACTCGCCAGTTTCCGTCGTCGAAGTAAGGACCAGGCGCATGCAGGGCCAGCTGGGCGATACACCCCGAAAGGTCTGTGTCCCCGTAGAAACCCTCGTCAATACACCAAGTGACGTTTCCTAAACAGCTGCCGTAACTAGCAGGCAACCCCATCGTGCACGGGCATATGACCTCACAATTACATGTGTCTATGATTTCCCCGTCGATGCTCCATTTCTCATTGGCCATTTTCTCCTCCCGGTGATTCGAGTTGTACGCGAGCAAATGTACACCAGTGTCGGCTCCGCTGGAATCGAATAATAGCGACGTCGTCGTCCAGCATCCGCAAAGGGTCGTTAGCGGCCCCAATTGTGAATATTAGCTCAAGGTCCGCTTTCGGGCGTACAGCGGACGTCGAGAAAAGATTGGCCGCGCGGCAGCTCGTTTAGACTGATCATTAGGTTGGCGATCGATGCAGCGCAAATAAGTGTTCTTCACATGGCGACCCGCGAAATAACGCCTTGTTGGTTTGCAAACGTTGCATGCCTAATTTTTCGAGTAGTTTTATCGCAGCGACATTTCGTGCATCTGCAACACCGACTATTCTACGAATATCCGTTTCTTCAAATAAGAAAACAATCACCGCACCTATTGCCTCACTTCCAAGCCCGAGACCTTGAGATTGACGACGGAGAGTGAAACCGATTTCAGCTTCGGACTCCCTTGCTGAGAGACATATTCCTATGTCCCCGATAAGTGCGTCAGTTTCGCGGTCGGCTATCCCGATTTGAAACCATATCCCCGGTTGAAAGAATTCAGCTTCTCCACTTTCTTTAAGAAAAATGGCAGCGTCAGCGTCCGTTTGAGGCAGCCAGCCTTGATATCGACCAACTTCTTCATCATGCCGGTAGTGTTGAAAATCTGCTAAGTCGGTAGGTGCAAGCCCTCTAAGCAGAGTCCGGCCGGTCACTATCGGAAATTTGTTCGACACGATATGTTTTCCATATAAAGCTGAATTTAGTCACGACGGTATCGATTACATCATGGCGTAAGTTGCTATCGAGTAAATAGCCGCCCTTTTGGACCGCCGTGGGTCGTTTGCGGCCTATCATCATCCTATAAGCCAAACGACCGCCATTAAGTAAACAGCGGGCGTACACGCCCCAGGTGCCCATTTTGTCGGTTGACTCGGTGCATCCTGCACCGCGCCCTACGGGCACAGTCGCTTCGCTCCTGAGTCCAAATCGGCTTCCATGCCGATCTGTCCGGCTCTGGCCACCATCTTACATAAGACGAACGCCTTTGCCGGGGATCTCCCGATAGCGACGAACGCCATTGCTGGACAGGGGCCGCACAGCCGGCTTTTCAGTGTAATGAGTGCTCGGCCATACACTTCGCCAGGGGTGACCGCTAAATCATTGAAATAACGCCAAATCCCAGATTTTTTTGCTTAATCCGAGCGGTTGGTCATATGGCTAATCTTTGAACCAGTCCCTCTAATTAGTGTGATGCATATGCAATATTCCGCTGATGCGAAAAGCGACAACGGCAATTGCTCTGGCAACTCTGATACCCGATTGGGCGTCCACCGCCGACATTAACAGTGTCTATAGGTGGCTGGACGACGACGCAGTCCTCCCCATGGGGATTCTGCGCCGGCAGAGCACACAGATATCGTTCGGTTTACTGAGACGCTTTGCGAATATTAATGGACTAAATTTTGATTCACGAATATGGCGAAAAACTAAATCATGATTTTTGATCAATCAAATCAGAAGGAATCACAGACCATAGAAGCACTTGTTCCTATGGTAGATCTGTTTGCTGTGCTTGCAATCGTTTTCATGATCTATGCAAGTGACGAAATCACAATAACCGAATTGACAACTGCAGACAGAATACAAGAGGTCGAAAGGGAAACTGAAGAAAGGATACAGGAGGTCATAGAGCAGTACGAAAGCGATCCCCAGTCCATTCTGGCAAAAGAGGCGGAGAAAACGTTAGAAGAAGTTAAGGAAAAACGAAGGAAAAAAGCAGAAGAGTTAGTCCTCGCATTTTCCGCGATGTTAGAGGCTCAACAAGATCAAGCTGCTGATGAATATGAAAACCTTGTAGCTAGTATCGAACAAAAGCACGACGAAGCACTGTCAGAGCAATTGGTTTCTATGAATGAACAGAAACAGGTCGAAATAGAAACGGAAAAACAGGCGCTTAAGGCAAACGTTGAAGCAGAAAAACAAGAGCTTAGGGCAGACGTCGAAGCTGAAAAACAAGAGCTCAGGGCAGACGTTCAAGCTGAAAAATCAAAACTCAAGAAAGAACAGGAAGAAGCCGTGGAAAAAGTGCGGCAGGACGCTCAGCAGACATTAGCTGAACAGGCATCAGATCTTGAGATGGAAAAGATGGTCGCGCTGACCGAACAGGAGGAAACTCTTGAGAGTCAGCTGGAAGCTGAAATAGCTCAGACAGAAGCGGAATACGATCGTGCATTGGCACGAACAGAGGCCATATTGGCGGAACAAAAACGTCGGGACGTAGAAAGAGTGGCACAGGCAAAGGAAGCCGAACTGGCCAGGGAGGAAGCTGAACTGGAGGCACGAAAACAGCAGGAATTGGAAAGTGATGCGCAGGCACAGGAAGCCGAATTAGCCGCGCATAAAACCGCTCTCGAGGCACAGAAGGCAGAGGAGTTACGACAGTCTGAAGCGGAACACGCTCAGGAACTGGCACAGACACAAACCGAGTTGGAAGCCGAAAAACAACAAGCGTTAGAGCAAGCGGCGCAAGCAGAAAGAGACGCATTGGCCGAGCAGGAAGCTGCTCTTGCGGCACAGGCAGCAGAGGAATTAAGACAGGCAGAAGCGGAAGCCGCTCAGGCATTGGCACAGGCTGAATCCGAAGCGGAAGCAGAAAAACGGCAGGCGTTAGAGCAAGCGGCGCAGGCAGAAAGAGACGCATTAGCCGAGCAGGAAGCCGCTCTTGCGGCGCAAGCTGCAGAGGAATTAAGACAGGCGGAAGCGGAATACGATAGTGCATTGGCACGAACAGAGGCCTATTTAGAGGCGGAAAAACGCCAAGAGTTAGAAAGAGAGGCGCAGGCACAAGAAGCCTCATTAGCCGAGCGTCAAGCTGCTCTTGATGCGCAGGCTGCAGAGGAATCAAGACAGGCAGAGGCGGAAGCCGCGCAACAACTGGCACAGAGAGAAGCCGAGTTGGAGGCACGAAAACAGCAGGAATTGGAAAGTGATGCACAGGCACAAGAAGCCGAATTAGCCGCGAGTAAAGCTGCTCTCGAGGCACAGAAGGCAGAGGAATTACGACAGGCAGAAGCGGAACATGCCCGGGAACTGGCGCAGGCCGAAGCTGATGCGGAGGCGGAAAAACAGCAAGCGCTGGAAGAAGCGGCGCAGGCAGAACAAGAAGCATTGGACCAGCTACAAGCCAACCTTGCCAAGGACAAGGAAGACGCCCTCGCAGAGACAGAAAAGGAGTTTCAAAGGGAACTGGATCGGCAGGAAGAGTTAACGTCTAAGGCAATGGAAGAGCTCAGGCCCTACCTCAAGGCAGCCGAAGCCAAAGAGCAGATTGTCGATCTGCTGAATGAGAACTTTAAAGACTACGATGATTCAGCCGTGGAAATAGACGAAAAGACAGGAAAGGTAAGACTCAACTTCCAGGAGTCCTATTTTGTGCGGGGCTCTCATGAGCTATCACAGGAAATGAAAAATTTTCTCAGGATTATGATTCCTAAATACGCAAGAAGTATTTATGAAAATGAAAATGCCGCAGAGCTGATCGAATCTCTCAAGATTTCCGGAATGACTTCGCCCATTTATATGGGTAAATACATTGACATAAACGATACGTCTCCCCGGTCAGAAAGGGCACGACAGTACAATATGGCGCTGAGCAACAGACGTGCGGTTGCCATGTATGACTTTATCTTTGACGAAGTTGAGATGGGTAATTATCGGTATCGTACAAGACTGAAAAAAGACATGGGCATTGCAGCGCTGGGCTTCCAGAATGCTCAACCGGTTAGGCAAGATTTAGTAGGAAAGGAAGCCTATTGTCTTGAATACAATTGCAAGAAGGAACAGGCAACGATTTTGCAATTTCAATTATATACGGAAGAGTTAACCAGTTTTTAAATGACACGATTTAATGCGAGTTTTTGGGCTTAGAGGTCGACATGTTTAAATACGTATTTTTGACAGTTCTGGCGGTAATATCATATGTGATATTTGTTTATGATGCCGTGTTTACTAACGAGTTAATCGGACAACTGTTTGTCGGGGGTATATTGGCTTGTTTCGGTATTTTTCTGCTTTTCAAGTTTGGCTTGCATTACAAAATAAATGCGCTAAACAGATTCGCACTTTCATTCTATTATTGTGTGTTTGAGTATAAGAAAGCTCAGAAAGTGCCTTCAGGCTTGAGCTATGGTGACAGTGTAAGAGAACAGGGAGATGTCGCCCTTACAGTCAATTTCGATCCGACATTGCCGACTGCCGCACTGAAAATTCCTGCTTCACTTTATTCAGGAAAGGATCCCTTTCTGGAGAAGTTGCGGGCCAAAATCAAGGAAGCAGAAAAAATCAAGCTCAAAGCACGCCAGCTCCACCGTAAGGGGACCGTGATGTTGGAGAAGACCAAAGATGAGTTGGTCGAAAAACACCTTGCTGAAAAAACACATCCCGCCCCACTGGTTGAGGCGTTTGATATAGAGAATGGCGTGGCGCATATCGTTGACGTAACCGTCGATGAGGTTAAGGAGCAAAGCTACGAAGACACGCCGGATTACGACATCGTTACCCGCATCGCCTTTGATAATAGTCCATATTTTTCAAGTACCTTCAAACACTTTGACTCGGAGGATGTTCTTGCCATTCTTTACCGGGCGCCTTTTATGATAATTCTGGTCGGAATTATCGGTACATTTGCGGGCTTTTATCTGGCATTAGGTCAGGGTGGAGATATTAAATCTGGAGCTGCTGTGGCGATTGTTAGTTCGCTGGTTGGCCTGCCTGTTTCTTTGCTTATGGATTATATAAACACGTTGTATCCAGACAAAAGTCGATACCAACAGGCGTTTAATAAGTATAAGGAAAGTCTGGAAATACTGTTCAATCACGAAAAAGAACTTGCCAGTGTCGGACGGGACAGAAGAAAAGATCCAATAAGGCGGAGGGTGCCGGAAACAGAATTTGAATAACGGTACTGACAAGGTTGTTTTCTGGTAGAGCAGCGGACTGAAAATCTGCGTGTCGGGTGTCCAATTGATGCGGCACCAGTCTAATTGATGTTGGATTCTCGCCCTTCCCAGAATGGTGCGCGCAGTTCCCGTTTCAGTATTTTCCCCGGGCCAGACTTCGGTAGTTCATCTGACGAGAAGCTAATCGCTTTAGGAATTTTGTAGTCGGCGATATATTCGCGACAGAATGCGATTAGCTCTTCAGCGGTCACTTCTTCACGGGTGACGACCACTGCGTGTACGGCTTCGCCCCATTGTTGATCCGGCACACCGAACACGGCTGCTTCGAGTACCGCGGTATGCTTATACAGCGCTTCTTCGACCTCCGAGCAATACACGTTTTCGCCGCCGCTTACGATCATGTCTCGGGCGCGATCCACCAGGTAAACGTAACCCCCATCATCCACGTATCCCATGTCGCCTGAGAGATACCAGTCTCCCCGCATCACTTCCGCCGTTTGCTCCGGCTTATTCCAGTATCCCCGCATGATGTTGGGACCGGAGGCCGCCAGTTCACCCACTTCCCCTGTTGGTAACTCGTCATCATTCCTGTCCACTATCTTTACCCGCGTGCCGATCAACGGCAGGCCACAGGATCGTCCACGGTCCGAATCGACATAATCCTGCTCGTGGCGCAGCCCCGTCAATAATGGCGACGCTTCCGTCATACCATAAACATGCACAAAATCTGCCGTCGGAAAAGCTTCATGCGCACGCCGGACGACCTCCGTCGCAATTGGCGAGCCGCCGTGAGCTACGACGCGCAATGAACTCACGTCGCGCGGCTCCTTATGCTGTAGCTCACTTATCGCCGCTATCATTGCTGGTACACCCAACGTATGCGAAACGTGGTGTTTTTCGATCAGGTCGAGAGCGACAGCTGGGTCGAACACTTTGAGCGGAATCTGTGTACTGCACGACCAGATGCCAGAGAGCACGCCGTTCGAACCGGCGGCGTGAAACAGCGGAGCCATTACGAGCATCACGTCATCCGCCGTCGGCGGCGCAAAAATCATGAAGTGAAATGTGTTGGCCAGCAGGTTTCTGTGCGTCAACATTACGCCCTTTGAAACACCGGTCGTTCCTCCGGTGTAAAAGAGTCCTGCCAGGTCGTCCTCTGTCACGCCATCACCCAGACTGGCCTCATCCGCGGTGCTCAAGAGTGAATCGTATTCGTCAGGCATCATCACGACGATGTCGACGAGATCGCGCAGCGCGCCCGGATCCCGGTCG
>Ga0255052_10001869_pt1 | contig 15519 bp, 18 predicted proteins | sample JV7_2_21_MG_FD_188632 | JGI IMG/M metagenome (GOLD analysis project Ga0255052, IMG submission 188632) | Seawater microbial communities from Jervis Inlet, British Columbia, Canada - JV7_2_21 | ecosystem: Environmental > Aquatic > Marine > Inlet | place: Canada: British Columbia | collected...
TTTAATTCTAAAATATTCTTTAAGGTCTCTGGGGTAAGTGGTTCTCCGGATATAAAGAGAAGGGCCTCGAGAATGGATTTAGCTTCTTTATCTTCCATAGCAAATTGTGTAAAATCGTAGCAAAATTCCCTCAAAAATGCAATTTAATTTCACTTGATCAGACGGTGCTATAAGACATTTGTAAAGTCTTGTAGGAAATGAGTAGCAGCCGGGAATTATTTCCCGTGAAACCGGTTCTGGGCTTGTGATATCCCCTTTTCTATTATCATCGCTATTGCATCGGCAGCCTCTTCAACTGTTTTTTTTATTACAGGCCTTTCCTGTTTGGTAAGCGGATTTAATACATATTCTTCCGCTGAAATTCTGTTCGGCCTCCCTATGCCTATTTTCAGCCGGGAAAAGTTTTTCGTGCTTATAACTTCTATAATTGATTCAATACCCCTGTGTCCGCCTGCAGAGCCGCTTTTCCTGATTCTTAAAACTCCTGTATCAAGGTCAAGGTCATCATGTATGACTAACATATTGTCTATATCCGGGTATTTTTTGAGGGCAGCCCTGACTGCGGCACCGCTCCTGTTCATGAACGTAAGCGGCTTGATCAGGATTATGTCTGTTCCTTCGACCCGGCCTTTTCCATATGAGAAATTCTTCGATTTATCTTTTAATGGTATGGTAAATTTCGAGGAGAAAGCATCAATCACCATGAATCCGAGGTTATGCCTGGTCTTTGCATAAGTCTTCCCCGGGTTGCCTAATCCGACTATTAGCCACATAAATGGAATCTATCTCGATGGTTCGGGATGAAATTACAATGACCAAATACCAAAATACAAATCAAATTACGTGGTAATTTTCCATCTAATTTCAAAAGCCAAATTCCAGAATGTTTGATTATTAGTACCTGCCTGCATGCCTACGGCATGTAAACCGGCACCTGTCTGCCGATAGGTAGAGGCAGGTTTGGAATTTTAATATTTAATATTAGGGGGACTACTTCTTTTTTTCCCCCTTCTGTTCTTTCTGTTCTGTTTCCGGTTCTGCTTTTACTTCTTCCTCTTCTCCTTCCTTGGTCTTTTTTACAAGTTCAGGCTCTGCAGCCTCTCCTTCAGCAGGAACTGCAGGGGCTACCTCTTCTATCACAGGAGCACTTACGCTCAGGATGGCTTTCTGCTGGTCGGTTAATATTTTTACACCTTCCGTAACTGTTAAATCACTTACGTGCAGACTCTGGCCAATATCAACAGACGACGCATCTACCTCAATACTATCCGGTATCTGGGTGGGGAGACACTCCACTTCCACATCTTTCAGCTGCTGCTGGAGGATTCCGCCTTCTTTAACGCCAATCGGCTCTTTTGTTATTTTAATAGGCACAATAGTCGTTATTTTCTTTTTCAGTGATATCTCGATAAAATCAACGTGTAATAATTCGTCTTTCACGGGATCTGTCTGATAGTCCTTTACAAGTGCCCAGTGCTCTGTCTTTTTGCCTTTGCCGCCGCTGAGCTCAATATTTACCAGCGTGTGTTCCCTGCCCCCCGAAACCATCAGTCTTGATATTTCCTTTCTCTGAACTTTTATGGGGGTAGAAAATCCTTTGGCATACAGTACCGCAGGCAATATGTCATTGCGCCTGAGGTCTCTTACACTGCCCTTGCCTAACTCAGATCTTTTTTCTGCTTTAAGTGAAAATTTTTCCATCTCTATAACTCCTCTACGATTTTATTCTTTCTAAAGAAAGAGTGAACTTACCGATGATTCATCATGGATTCTCTTTATTGCTTCTCCTAAAAGCGGAGCTACTGACAGTACAGTGAGTTTTTTGCAAGTTTTTTGCTTGTTGTCCATGGCTATTGTATTGGTTACAATCACTTCCTTAAGTGCTGATGCATTAATCTTTTCAATTGCTGAACCGGAAAGCACCGCATGGGTGCAGGCTGCTATAATTTCTTTTGCACCATTTTCTTTGATAGCGGCCACCGCCTGGGTAATTGTCCCGGCAGTGTCTATTATATCGTCAAAAAGAATGGCATCCTTTCCCTTTACATCACCTATAACGTTTATCACCTGCGAAACATTTGCTTCCTCTCTGCGTTTATCAATTATTGCAAGGGATGCGTTCAGGCGCTTTGCAAATGCCCGTGCCCTTTCAACCCCTCCTGCGTCAGGTGAAACAATTACCGAGCTGTTTAAATAATTTTTCTTCATGTGTTCCGCAAGCACAGGTGCTGCATAAAGGTGGTCAACAGGAATATTAAAAAATCCCTGAATCTGTCCTACATGCAGGTCAATGGTAAGTACCCTGTTTGAACCTGCTACTGTTATCAGGTCAGCAAGCAGCCTCGATGAAATGGGAACTCTCGGCTGAACCTTCCTGTCCTGTCTGGCATACCCGTAATAAGGGATAACCGCAGTAATTCTTCCGGCAGAGGCCCGTTTCAGGGCATCTATCATCAATAGAAGCTCCATGATATTATGGTTTACAGGGGTACAGGTTGACTGAACTATGAAAACGTCCGAACCCCTTACGTTCTCGTTTATTTGAACCATTATCTCACCGTCACTGAAAGTGGAAACAGCAGCATCACCAACGGAAATTCCTAAAGTGTCAGCAATCTCGTTTGCCAAGGCCCTGTTGGCATTACCTGAAAATAGTTTAATGCCCTCTGGCATTTTACCTCCCTTTTGGCGATAAATTATATGATATTGGTTATCAGTTGTTTAAAAAACAATTTTTATTTGATTAACTCTTAACTTATAGCTTACAATTTTGTAAGGCAAAATTGTGCTGGCTGGGGCGGGAGGACTCGAACCTCCAAATGGGAGATCCAAAATCTCCTGACTTGCCGTTTGTCTACGCCCCAATTCTACTGCCCAGGTTTAAAGTGTAAAATCAAGATTGAAAATAAAAAAATTATTATCTTAATTTATAATTCTAACTTTAAATATTGTCTGTTATCGTTTGTACAACTGCTGTCCAGCATTCCTCAAATGCCTTTGAGGCATTCTCAGCCTCTTTTGCAGATCCAAACACACCAAAGACCGTTGGGCCGCTACCGCTCATCATGGAAAAAATAGCCCCTTCCCTTAAAAGCCGGTGTTTTATATCAGCAATTACGGGAAAACTTTTAACGGTGACAGACTCAATATCATTCTCAATATATCTGTCTCCGGGCAGCTCTGCCTTGCTAATGGCATGGGTAAAAAACTTAATATTATCAGCTTTAGGTGTTATTTTTGTCAACTCTCCATTTATTCTTGCTGACTTTAAATTCTCGTATGCCCATCTGGTCGATACAGTTACGGGGGGCTTTACAAGCAAAATGTTGAAGGGCTTAACAGACTTGCAATCAGATATTTTTTCTCCCCTGCCCTTAACAAGGGCAAGCGGGCCGTGAAGAAAGAATGGAACATCGGAACCGAGCCGTTCGGCAAAAGCACAGAGTTCGTTTCTTGAAAGCCCCAATGACCACACTTTGTTCAAGCCGATAAGAGTCGAAGCCGCATCGCTGCTGCCCCCCCCGAGGCCTGCAGATACCGGGATGTTTTTATTCAGGCTGATTTCAGCACCGGCATTAATCCTGCACTCATTTTTAAGCAAAACAGCAGATTTATAAGCAAGGTTCTGTTCGGCCGGTATTTGCATGTTTGTTGTCAGGGTCAATTCCCGGGAAGGGGCGAAAACAAGGACATCATAAAGGCTGATTTTCTGAATAAGGCTCTCAATTTCATGATAACCGTCACTGCGGAGGGTAAATACCTTCAGGAACCAGTTTATTTTTGCAGGGGCATTTAAAGTAAGCATAAATATGACAGGTTTCAGGCATTGGGAATCAGCAAACAGTTTTTCACCCCGTTAGAAGAGCGAAAGCCTGCCTGCCAGTAAGCAGGTCTTCTAACGGGGTTTACTTGTTCCCTGACTCTAAGTCCTGCAAACTGTCTTTTATTTTTTTTTCAACCCTCTCTTTTAGTCCTTCTTCCCTTTCATGGAATTCAAGGGACTTTTTCCATGCATTTATCGCAGCTTCCCTGTTTTTTAATTTCATATGGATATCACCCAGGTGCTCAAGGACTACCGGGTCATCCTTCATGATCTCAGTAACTTTTTTTATCTCTTTCAGGGCTTCGCTATGTCTTCCCTTTTTGAAGTAGACCCAGGCAAGGCTGTCGCGGATATACCCCTTGTCAGGAGCTAATTCAATAGCCCTCTCTACGAGTTTAAGGGCCTCGTCGAGATTTATGCCTTTATCGGCATATGAATACCCCAGGTAATTGAGGGCATCTACATGGTTCGGATCAATACCCAGGGTTTTTTTCAGCTGGGAGATCATTTCATCGTGTCTATCTGTTTTTTCATAAACCACGGCAAGCCTGAAATTCAGCTCTACGTGTTCGGGTGCAATGGCAAGTCCTTTCTTAAACATGCTTTCTGCATTTAGATAATCTTTGATTTGAAGATATAAAAGGGCAATGTGCAAATAAGCATCCGGATTTTCAGGTAAAAGGCCTAATAGTTTTTTAAATTCCTCAATAGCTTCATTAAATTTTTCCATCTGTGTCAGTGCATTGGAGAGCTTATATAGTGCCTTTATGTTCTCCGGCTCCTTTGAGATAATAAATCGGAGTTCACTGACCGCGTCCTGAAATTTTTTACTGTCGGCATAAACATCGGAGAGCGTCAACCGCGCTTCTGTATTTTCAGGTTCCAGCCGGATAATTCCTGTAAGGTGTTCAATAACCTTATCAGTTGATTCCTTTTTGAGATAAAGGTTGACGAGTCTTTCCCTCAGTCGTGCATTGTGGGGGATGTGGTTTATGGCCTTCTCATAATTTTCTATTGCCTTATCAGAATTTCCGATCTCTTCATAAGCAATGCCCAGATAGAAATAAAGAGGTTCATAAGGCATATCTAATTCAGCGGCCCCTTCAAATTCCCTTATGGCCTTTTCAAATTCATTCATCTCAAAGTAGGCCCTTCCCAGGGAATATTTCAACCTTATGTTCCAGGGTTCTTTTTTAACCGCTTCATTCAGGACCTTTACAGCGTTATCGTATCTCTTTTCGATAAGATAAAAATGAGAAAGTAGTATATAGTTAGTTATTTTAGAAGGGTCTAACTTTATTATTTTTTTGTAGATATTGGTCGCTTTTTCAATATCTTCCTGTGTAGCGTAGATTTTCCCTAATAATGATAATGCCGGCAGATAGTCGGGGTCTTCCTCTAATGCACCCTCAGCCATACTGACCGCCTCGTCTTCCCTTCCTGCTTTAAACAGCACCCGGCTTGTTTCGGTTCGAAGGTATAAGGATCCGGGGTCTTCCTCCAAAGCAAGATGTAAATACTTTAGTGTCTCTTCAAAATCATCAGACTTTTCCGCTTCAATGGCCCTGAGGTAATAATAATAAGCCTCTTTTGAAGGTTGGTGCATGGCGGCTTTTTGAGAGAGTGAGCACGACCATAGCAATGATACCGTGAAAATTATTGCCACTGTTTTTAATATTGTCCACATAAATTTATTATTGCACAAATTAGAATTAATTGACAATCTCATTGTACTAAAATAAAGAACTCAGGAGCAGGAGCGCAAAAGCTCACAGTTGATAAAAACAAAGCTATCATGCTAAATTTAGTAGCGAAAAGAAATATGATTAACATCTTGAGAAAATTCCCTGATACGGGCATACTTGTCATTGGCGACCTTATGGTAGACCGTTACATATGGGGCAAGGTGGACAGGATATCCCCGGAAGCCCCGGTCCCGGTTGTAGAGGTCTCAAATGAATACATGCGTCTGGGCGGAGCGGCAAATGTGGCCAATAACATTTCTTCACTTAAGGGGAAGGTTTTTATAAGTGGTGTCGTGGGCAGGGACAGGATGGGTGAGGCTTTGATAAAGAAGTTAAAAGAAAGTGGGATAGGCACAAGCGGCATCATTGTGGAGAAGAAGCGTGATACCACGGTAAAGACAAGGATTTATGCTCATGACCAGCAGGTGGTAAGGTTTGATAAAGAAATTAAATCCGATATCAGCAAGTCTGTCATGATGCAGATTTTAGCGTATGTTCGTGACCGCCTGCCTGAAATAAAAGCTATTATACTGTCTGATTATTGTAAGGGTGTAATAACAAAGAGCCTGATGAAGGCACTTCTTGAACTTGCAGGGGGTAAGGTTTTTATCGCTGTTGACCCCAAGATAGGACATTTTGATTATTATAAAGGGGTAAGCCTTATAACACCTAATGTAGAAGAGGCTTCTTTCTTCTCCGGCACTAAAATAACAGATGATAAGACTCTCAAAAAAGCCGGTGATAAGATACTCAGGGATTTGCGGGCCAGGGCAGTGCTGATTACCCGGGGACATAAGGGGATGACCCTTTTTACAAAAAATGGCCGGGGTACGAATATTAAGACCACTGCAAAAGAGGTATATGATGTTACAGGTGCGGGTGATACGGTTATTGCGGCCTTTACGCTTTGTCATTCTGCCGGGGCTGAACTTGAAGAAGCTGCGGGATTTTCGAATCACGCAGCAGGAATAGTGGTTGGCGAGGCCGGTACCGCTGTTGTAACCCCCGGAGAGATTGCAGAGAGTATGGGCATTTATAACCCGGTGAGTAAGCGCAGGTAAATCTTGATTGAATAGCAAGGGAAAAAATGAAACTGTCAAAAAGAACATTTTCGATCAAGCCCTCCCCTACCCTGTCGCTTGATGCAAAGGCAAAATCGCTTAAAGCGCAGGGTGTTGATGTTATTAATTTTGGTGTAGGTGAACCTGATTTTGACACGCCTGATAATATCAAGGAAGCCGCGATAAAAGCCATCAGGGACGGATTTACAAAATATACGCCGGTAGGCGGCACTGACGAGCTTAAAGCTGCAATTAAACAGAAGTTCAAAAAAGACAATAATCTTAATTATGAAAAAAATGAAATAGTTGTTTCCTGCGGTGCAAAGCACAGTCTTTACAATATTGCGAGCTCACTTTTTGAGGACGGGGACGAGGTTATAATCCCTTCCCCTTTCTGGGTCTCGTATCCCGACCAGGTATTACTTAATAACGCGGTCCCTGTTATTGTAAAGACAGATGAAATAAACTCTTTCAAAATAACTCCTGAAGTCCTTGAAAAAAGCATTACAAAAAATACAAAGGCTTTGATTTTGAACAGTCCCTCAAATCCTACCGGGCTCGCCTATGACAGGAAAAGCCTGGAGTCAATAGCGGATATAGCGCTGAGGCGGGATTTTTATATCATTTCAGACGAAATATACGAGAAACTCATTTACGATGGATTTAAGCATGTAAGTATCGCTTCCCTTGGCAGTGATATAAAGCAGAGGACCATAACAGTAAACGGTCTTTCCAAGTCTCATGCAATGACCGGCTGGCGGATTGGTTTTACAGCAGGGCCTGAAGAGATTATTGGTGCGATGACTAAAATCCAGAGCCAGTCTACCTCTAACCCGACTTCCATTTCCCAGAAGGCAGCTGTCGAGGCGCTTACGGGTCCCCAGGATTTTATTCCTGAAATGGTATCCGAGTTTGACAGTCGCCGGATATATATGATTGAGCGCCTGAATAAAACAGAGGGGATAACCTGTGTAAGGCCTGTTGGTGCATTTTATGTATTTCCAAATGTGTCATCTTTCTACGGGAAGCATTTTAATGACAAACCGATAAACTCTTCCTTTGACCTGTCTGCCTGCCTCCTTGAAGAATTAAATGTTGCTGCGGTTCCGGGAGGTGCTTTCGGAGATGACAGATATATAAGGCTTTCATACGCAACATCTATGGAAAATATTGAGAAAGGGCTTGACAGGATAGAAAAAGCACTATTAAATCTTAAGTAATATTATAAACTCTGTATATTTGTATTGAGAGAAAATTTCTAAACATATATAATATAACTATATGCTTACGCGGATGAAAATAGAAGGATTGCTCTTTGATCCGAGAAGCAATATGTACATACTGCTTCTTAAGGAAATAAACGGCAACGAGACACTGCCGATTTGGATAGGAAGGACTGAGGCTGATTCAATTGCGCTCGCAATCGGCAAGATAGCGACACCAAGACCGCTTACACACGACCTCATTAAGAACGTACTGAACGGGCTCAAGACAAAAGTAACAAAAATAGTAGTCACCGAGATTGTTGATAATACATACTATGCCGTTGTCTATGTTGAAAAGGGAGGGACCGAGGTCCCGGTGGACTCAAGGCCCAGCGATGCAATTGCCGTGGCCGTAAGGATGAACTGCCCGATATTTGTGGAAAAGAATGTCATAGAGTCCAAAAACAGCGACGAACTTGAGGAGTGGCTGAAAAACCTGAAACCCGAGGACTTTGAAAATGTTATGTAACCCCCCTTCTTGCTTTCGCAAGAAAGCAGGGTGGTGAACCTTTTAATAATGTGCTGACAAGAACAGAAGGCATAGTTCTTAAAACACTGGAGTACTCGGAAGCAGACCTGATAGTAACCCACCTTACCCTTGCCAAGGGCATAACAAAAACATTTGCCAAAAGTCCCAGAAAGACAAAGAGCCGGTTCGGGAGCAGTCTTGAGCCTTTGACGCATGCAAGGATTTCCCTCTGGGGAAAAGAGCAGTCCATGCCAAAACTTACACAATCCGATATCCTCAGTCCTTTTCAGACACTGAGGGAAAACATTAAGGATTTTGTTTATATGTCAAAGCTTGCCGAGATACTGATTTCTTTGATACCCGAAGGCATACCAAACTATAAAGTTTATATATTCTTTCTTAACATGATGAACCTGCTTGAATCATCCGGGCAAAAACAAAAGGATGTCCTGTACCTGATTTCTCAAATCCGCCTGCTTGAGCTGTTAGGCTATGCCCCGAGGCTTAAAGGGTGCGGAAAGTGCGGAGTTAAAAGCCTTGATTTTTATCCGGGTTCCGGTACAATCCTGTGCAGAAAGTGTGCCTTTACCCGGCCCGGGGATGATACAGCCCCGATAAGAGTAACAGACAAAGTCATAAAGTTTTACTCCCATGGCATTGGATGGCCTGTCTATACCTCAACAAGGCTCAGGCCTTCCGTGGAAACAATATCAGGGCTCTCTGCCCTGCTTGACGAGCATCTGAATCACCTGCTTAATAAAAGGCTTCTGACCTCAGAATTCCTCGCGAAGGTATAATTTAATGCAAGTTGTTAGTTTAATCGCCTTAGCGAATCTCGCCGGGGCGGAAAACAAACAACTAAAAACTTTTTAAAAAGGAGATAACTTAAAATGTGTGAGACCAATGCTTATATTGAAAAAGACGGGGAAGAAGAGCTTTATCTTGAGAATGTTGATATCCTCAGGCCTGAAGACGGAAAGATTTACATGAAAAACCTCTTTGGCGAGCAAAAGCTGTTTGAAGGCACGATTAAAGAGATATCAATTGTCAAGAACAGGATTTTACTAAAAAAGATATAAAAAACGTGATGTGTATTGCTTCATTCGCAGTGCGTTTTTTGACTCAATACTCAAAACGCCTGCCTGCCGGCAGGCAGGCATAACGCATCACGACCTTTTTCATCATGAACTGGAGAATTATCAACGACAGGCCTCGCAATGCTTTCTTTAACATGGCGCTTGATGAGGCAATTTCAGAGGCGGTAAGGAAAAAACACTCCCCCCCTACCCTGAGGCTGTATCAGTGGTCAGAACCGTCAGTCAGCATCGGGTATTTTCAGAGAAGCTCTGACATAGACACAGGCTACAGCAGGAAAAAGCAGTACCCGGTTGTGAGAAGGTCAACCGGCGGCACTGCAATCCTGCATGATGACGAGCTCACATACAGCTTCTCAGCGCGTACTGACGTAACCCCTTTCAGGGGAGGGCTTTTCAAAAATTATCTTATTATCAGCAAGGCCCTTGTACTTGCCCTTAAAATGAACGGAATGGAGGCTGATATTGCTCTGAATAAAAACAGAAGGCAGAGAAGTCTTTTCTGCTTTAAAACATCCTCTTATGGCGAGGTTACTGTAAACGGCGAAAAAGTAATAGGCAGTGCCCAGAAAAGGTATAAACACGGGTTCCTTCAGCAGGGCTCTTTGCTTATGAATTTCAATGAAGAAGAACTGGGCAGGGTGCTCGATATTAATAATCACGGGAAGGATTTTTTCGAGGTCGGTTCAATCAGGAAATATGTACCGGGAGCAACAATTAAAAACCTGAAAAAGTCATTAAAAGAAGCATTTGAAAAAAAATTCACGATTAAATTTACCGAAGAAGGCCCTTCAGGGTTTGAACTGGAGCTTGCGAAATATCTGGAGAGTAAAAAATATTCAACTGCCGAGTGGAATTACCGGAAATAAAAAAACTGTGACATAAGGGACAGTCCCGTATATTCAACTAATGAGTGGAATTACCGTAAATAATAACCGCACCTGCCTGCATGCCTATGGCATGTAAACCGGCACCTGTCTGCCGAAGGTAGAGGCAGGGATGATCGCAAATTATATACAGATTATCGCAGGTGTGCCTTTTTAAATGTCATACGTAGCCTTGTACTCAGTGTGTTTTGTGCCCTTTATAAAGTAAACAATTAGGGAACTCCACATTACAACAGCAAGATAGCTCTGAAACACGTGAAGAATAATCTGGTAAGGTATGCTGACTATAAGGCCTATCATCGGGATTAAACGGAATGACGCGCCCAATAGCCATAGAACTATATTTAAAGCCACTACACAAATAACCAGGAGTATGTAAAACAGGAAAGCACCTGGTTTGTTCATTACGAAGTTCCAGGTTTTTTTAAAAGAATCAGAAACTCCTTTCCTTTCTACAGCAAGTGCAATTGAGGCATAAACTGTAAATATTACACTGAACAGGCCTGCTACCAGGCTTAAAAAAATGACCAGCATGGTAAAAAAGGAAACAACAAATACTGAAAGCGTTGAATCCGGTGTACTCAGGGCGTGAACTGTAAAAAACCCCACACCTGTCAAAATCCCGAAAATAATAATAACCGCGGTTATTACAAAAAGCGCAACTGAAAACAGCCAGACAAGAGGGAAAAACAGCTTTTTTGCTTCAGCGAAAAAAGATGAAAAACTAAACCTGTACTTAGAATCAAGGGAGGCGTTTCGAAGTACTCCCAGCATGCCCCCGAATACATACAGCACCACTACAGACACAACTGTTATATACAGGATAAGCCCTGTAAACACGATAACTGCCAATCCCAGATATTTTGAAAGAATCTCAAGCGGGTCTGAAGACATTATATTTAAAAGGGTGTCTTTTAAGCTGGCAATGTCTATACTCATAAAAATTATTGCAACAGCAATCGGGATTCCGACAAAAATGAACAACGCCGCGATGCTGATAATTGTCACTATTATCTTAAGCAGTATCACCTGCCAGTTTCTGTGGGTTAACTTAAAGCCCTCTTTAATGCATTCGAGAAACATTTAATTCCTTAACGGTAAGGTTTTTTTAACATTATAAATCCCTGCCGGATTTTTATCAAATAACAATATAGTTTTAATCGGCCCGCCCTAAAATTTTAGAAAAATTCATGGTGAATCATTTATAATTCAGCGTGAGCATTAAAAAACGTTTAACTTATGCCATAGCAGTCCTTCTGGGAGTTATTTCCTTCGGGACAATCGGGTATTCAGTAATTGAAAAATGGGACATATTCGAATCGCTTTACATGACTATTATAACACTCACCACTGTAGGGTTCGAAGAAGTTCATGATCTTTCAAGGGCGGGAAGGGCCTTTACGATAGTACTGGTGCTCTCAGGCGTCGGGGCAGTGCTTTATGCCTTAAGTGCCGCAACAAGAATTATTGTTGAAGGAGAAATAAGAGAAATATTCGGGAGGAGAAAATTGAGGAACTAAAAAAACACTACATAATTTGCGGTTACGGAAGGATGGGGAAAATCATCTGCAGGGAGATGCTTGAGCACGGTGTGCCCTTTGTGATGGTTGAAAAAACTCCGGAGGTGCTTACTTCCCTGGACAAGACTTGGGGGATTCAACACAGGACAGTGTTCTGAAGGAGGCAGGGATTGAAAGGGCACAGGGACTTATCTCAGTGCTTTCTTCTGATGCTGATAATCTTTATGTGGTATTGTCTGCAAGGGGGTTAAACCCGAAGCTCAAAATAGTTGTAAGGGCCAGTGATGAAGGTGCTGAGCAAAAACTTATAAGAGCAGGTGCTGACAGTGTTGTCTCACCCTATTATATCGGAGGCCTGAGGATCGCTTACTCAATCATAAAACCTGCTGTTGTTGATTTTATTGAGTTTGCCACAAGGAGCGGTAATCTTGAACTGCAGATAGAAGAATTCAAGGTGAAAGAACACTCAAATTTAATAGGCAGCAGTCTTGACGAGTGCGGGGTACGTAAGGACTTAGGTATAATAATCGTTGCAATAAAAAGAGCATCTGGAGAGATGGAATTCAACCCGCATTCTACAAGTGTCATAAAACAGGAGGATACACTAGTGTAAAAACAGGGACACATCCCATTTTTGCTTTTTAGTAATTCGCAAAAATTTATTATTTATATGATAAAGAGAATTTCTCTGTAAATTACGGAGTGTGCTGCAAAAGACGGGATGTGTCCCGTTTTTAAAACATCTCGATGCGTTCGGGAACCTGGTAGAAAAGTAGTGATGAAAGTTTTACCCTGATATTTCACAAAGAAGGAACTTATAAATCTAAGAGACATCTTCCATCAAAACTATTTTCTTTAATTCCGAGCAGAGATATTATTGTAGGGCCAACATCTATTATATTAATATCCTTCTTATATAAGGGCCTGTTAATAAAAAACACGGCATTCTCCCTTGTATGTCCACCGGTAAGAAATCCTCTGCCCGCTAACTGAGTTTTATTAACCGAGCTTTTTAAGTCATATCCATCGTACGGGAGGGCAACGAGATCCGGGGCATTATCATACTGACTGCCGCTGTAAATATTTTCTTTAAGGAGGACTGTTTTTATAACCTTATTCCCATTGAAATCCAGTGACAGTAATTCATCTTTTAGTCTTTGTCTTAAACCCTCGTACTCATTTACTTCAACACTCCCGAGAGGATACTTATCCTTCAGATGTATATAAAATCTGGCAGGATCAAGTGCAAATACTTTACTGTCCGGGTGTATTTCCTCAAAAGAATCGGGATTCTCTTTTTTAAACCTGAGATAACCTTTTTCCCGAAGCCAGAAGTTAATATATATTTCCTGTTTTATGCTTGCGAAACCGTGGTCTGACATTATAATAAACGGTATTTCATCCGCATATCTGCTATACATCTCCCCGATAAATATATCGAGTTTTTTATAAAAATCTATAAAAAAGCCATGCTGTGGATGTCCTTCATCATGAAGGGCAGTCCATAGATAATGATGCAGGCGGTCAGATTCGGTTATTACCCCTATAAAAAGGTCCCATTCGTGATTGTCTAAAAAGTGCAATATAGCCTGTTTCCTGGAACTAAAGGTCCTTTCAATATCCTTTGCCAGTTCTTCTGACGATTCCTGTGCTTTCTGGGTGTCAACGTCCATTTTATACCCTATGTCTTTTAAATAATCATAAGCGCTCTCAGGATAAGTTGCTTTTTTAAGGTCAATAGACACAAAACCTGCAGTAAGAATCCCATTCAATTTCTTTGCAGGATAGGTTGAAGGGACGTTTAATACAATGCATTTCTTGTTGTTTCTTCCTGCAATATCCCATAATGTGTCGCTCTTGATATCACCGGAGTTTGGAAACCGCCATCTATATGACCCCTTTTCAAGTTCAGTAAACCCGTATATACCGTGTTTCCCGGGATTTACACCGGTCATAAAAGTGCTCCACGAAGTTGAAGACACCTCGGGTATTGAAGCGGTCATATCAGTGAAGGCCCCCTTTTTAGAAAGGTTTGCCAGATTAGGCATTATACCGTCTTTTATAAAACGATTGAGAAGGCTGAAGGGAACGCCATCTATTCCGAGGACAATTACTTTTTCTTTTATATTTTTTAGAGGTGTTCTTTTCCTCTGAAACCCGAACATTACATATATCCGAGAGACCTGAGTGTTCCCATAATTTCCTCTTTGCTTTGTCCTCTCCCCGCCCTTTCAGGGGTGTTCTCCAGGTCCTGCTCCCAGGCGGGGATGTCTGAATTCTTGGCCGTCGAACCCTTTGCTCCCAGAGAGCGGTAACCAAGCTTGTACAATTCGCAGAAAGGAATTTTATATTTATGGATAGTGTCCCAGATGTCGCGCTCTTTAAAATGCAGGATTCCCTGCACCCTTGTGTGTGGCGGTTTTTCCCTGGGGCTGAAGAAAGTTTCTTCTTTTCTTGCGGTCTGCTCATCCCACCTGATAGCAGTTGAGACAGCCTGAATTGCATTTTTTTCCAGGAAAAGATTCATAGCGACTGTTTTCATTAAATGGTTGCCTACAAAAGATTCAGGCTCAAACGGGAATGCCTCTTCGTCAAATTCAAGCTTTGCAACTTCATTCCTGTTTCTCTCATTAAGACTGCTTATCTTTATCATGTCGCCTATGTTCTTTGCCTTGTCGCTTACATCAGTGTTCTTGGCAATTTCAACATTAAGATTCCATTCCTTTTTCAGTCGATTAACAATGTCCCATATCTCTTCAAACACATGGCCCTCGTCAATGAACATGCATCCGGGCATCTTTAATGAGTGTTCCCTGCAAGTCTCCCTGAACAGCCATGTCAACGTGGTGCTGTCCTTGCCTCCTGTCCACGCAATAACCAGCTTGTCACTGCCGAACTTATCTATTGCCTCTTTGATTATCTTCTTTGAGTGGGCAATCTTTTCTTCAAGCGGCAAACTTAATAATTTTTCACTTTCATTCTCAGCCATATTTAACCTCCGGATTCTTTAGAATTTATGAACCTGACAATTATACTATAATAAAATATAAGAGCATTATTCGCAAGCAATGGTATATCAAACGCCGTGAAGAATTAACTGATTAACGCTGGCTTATCAAGCCGTTTAATTGACTATGGCCAGAATAGTTTTGTATTCTATAATCTTGATTTTTGGGGAGTGGTGAAGTGGTATCACGGCAGACTCTGGCTCTGCTTTCAGGGGTTCGAATCCTCTCTCCCCAGCCATCTTTCGAGACCTCGACTGAGCTCGGTCGAAGTCCAAGCTCAGGATTTCTAAAAAGGATATTCTGAGCTTATTTTTTTTAGTCGAAGGATGGTACTGAGCGTAGTCTTGAGTTAAACTAAAGACAAAGTCGAAGTGCCCTATCGATATGCTCAGCATTGTTCTGGGTCTTTTTTTACTATATTAATGTCGAAGCATAGTACTGCTTGTCCTGAGTGCATTGAAGGAAGCGGAGTCGAAGTATGCGTACTGAGCTTGTCGAAGTATGGTATCTTTACATATTAAACTACCCCGCAGCAGAGCTGCGAGGTATCTTAATACTATGTTAATCGAACAGTTTCAGCTGATTACGATATATTCGTTGATATTGCAATCCTTGATCCTTTACATAATTCGCTATCACTTCTTCAT
>Ga0255052_10001872_pt1 | contig 15512 bp, 29 predicted proteins | sample JV7_2_21_MG_FD_188632 | JGI IMG/M metagenome (GOLD analysis project Ga0255052, IMG submission 188632) | Seawater microbial communities from Jervis Inlet, British Columbia, Canada - JV7_2_21 | ecosystem: Environmental > Aquatic > Marine > Inlet | place: Canada: British Columbia | collected...
TAGCAGTATAGGAGAATTACTTACAAGAGTTGGTTTTAAAAAGTTTACATTAATAGATTTTGATACAGTAGAGGATAAAAACTTAGCAAACCAACTCTATTTTGATAAAGATTTAGGTGCTCCAAAAGTTGAAGCACTTAAAAATAAAATGTTATCTATAAATCCAACAGTAGAAGTAGATGATTTACAAGATAAAATATTACCAGAAACAGAGTTCCTTGGTGGTAATATTGTAATTGCTGCAACAGATAATATGGAAGCAAGAAAAAATGTTTTTGAGTTAGTAAAAAAAGAGAAACCATGTCTATTTATTGATGGTAGAATGGGTGGTTTATTATATAATGTTTATACTGTTAATCCAAAGGATGATAGTGAAATAGAATTTTATGAAAAAAAAATGTTTAGTGATGAAGAGGCTACAGAGGAGACATGTAGTAGTAAACCAATCATATTTAACACATTTGGAATTGGAGCAGAAATGACAAATCAGATTACAAAATTCCTAAATAAACAAAATTATTACAAAGAAATCATATTCAGTTTTGTAGATGGACAACGTCTACAAATTGATGAAACGAACCAAAATTAAGAAAGGAGGTAATAAATATGGCTGCAAAGAAAAAGAAAGCAACGAGGAAGAGCAAGAAGGAAGACAATTCTCCTGATCTTCGAACCATCAAGGTTTCGACCATTGGTGGAGGAGTGAATGAAGTCTCTGTTGATGCTAAATGGACTGTTGATGATCTTCGAGAGAACTTAGGTTACAATGAAGATGCTACGGTTTATGGTATGAAGCGTGGACGTCAGACTGAACTTGATGACGATGAGCTTGTAAACGGTTATGAAATGATCGTTTTTATGGCTGAGAAAGTCTCAGGTGGATGTTAATTCATTCATAATATTTTTTTTTTATTTTTTATTATTATTTTTTAAAGGAGGAAAAATGACAACAAACACAATTAATGTAACAAGTACAGGAACCCCTGATATAGCAGCAAGTGAAGCCTGGACTCCATATGAAGATGGTAATCCAGATGATGAAGATTATGATGAAGATGGTTGTGAAAAGAAAGAGGAACAGATGAAGAAAGCAACAGAAGACCCAGAAGATGTGTTTTGTAAAAATTTATTATATTCACCTTATCGATTTAAGAAAAAATTTGAGATGACAGATTATATTCAAAGTTGTATTTTAGATATTGACAATTGTGTAGGAAGAGGTAATTATACAGTAAAGATAGAAGATATTATATTGATACCATATCAAATGTATCTTTCATCAGAAAAAACAAAAATTATGAAATTTATTGTTTTTGATATTAAAAAAACTGAAACACAAAATCAGTTTATTTATTTAGATTTTAAATATTCTTTATTTTCTAAATTAGAAGCAACTTCTTGGAACGAAATCAAACATATATTTTTTATAGATATTGGACAAAAAGGAGTAGTTGGACATAGTAGAGCAGAATATGATACATATTCATATTATTATCAATCAGTTATTAATAATTCAAAAATGTGGAGTAATATTAAAAATGATTTAGATCAAAAATCTTTTATATTATTAAAACAAAATATTATAGAAAATAAATTATTCAATGATATTTATATAATAGAAACTAAAAAGATTATTAGAAATCTTCCTTTACTTTCTCTAATGGTTCGTAAAATTTATCCTTCTTTTAAGAAAACAGGATATAAAGATACTGTAAAGAAAGAAAAAACATTAATAAATAAAAAACTTCTTACTGATATTTATAACAAGAGAAAAGAAATTTATAAAAAGAAAATTTTATCAGATAAGAGACTATTAACTATTAAACGTCATGAAGCAGATAAATTAAAAAAAGAAATTGAAAAAAGAGAAAAAATATCAAATAATTCAGAAGAAATAGAGAATGAATTAAAAAGAATCCAAGCTATAGATAAAATTCAAGCTGTTATAATAAGTAATAATATGATTAAAATACACACAAAGATGTTATTTATGAAAACATATGATGATGATATTGGTGTTAGTAATGTATTTAGTAAATACTCATTAAAAGAGTTCCCTTTAGGAAATTATGAGATATGGTTAACAACAGATGGTGATCCCCCTAGTATGAGATTAAATGTTATGAGAAAACAAGGAAGAATAGATGATATGTATGATCATCCATGTATAGAAAGAAGATGTGCTGATGAAAAACTTTTCTTAACAGATACTCATAGAAGATGTAACCTCTGTTTTGGAAACGTTTCCCCATTAGGAGATGTAATTATAAGAACACAACAATATAATTATTATGATATGGTAATGTTAATATTATCAGTTTTAGAAAATTATCCAGATGGACCTTATTGTAGTGTCAGTAATTTCTTTGATAATTTACCAAGTAATTTTATTTATAAATATTCAAAAGGAAAAGCTAAAGAGATAATTAGTAAGATAATTGATAAAGAAAAAGATGAAATTAAAAAAGCATTTAAAGAAATAAAACAAGTTGAAAAAATAGAACAAGAGGAAAAAAATGTCAAAAAGAAAGAAAAGTAAAACAGAATATTGGGAAAATCCTGAAGAACTTAACGATCTCACAGATGAAGAAATAAGAGATAAGATGGTTGAACATTATCAAGACAAACAGTTAGATTTGGTTGAAGTATATGATCCTTTTTATAAAGGAAAAAATATAGATAAACTTACAGAAAGAGAAAAACATTATATTGACCAAGAAATAGCAGAAGATATTTGTACAGATAAAGGAAGGAGAGTAATTTATCGAAACAATGATGGTCCAGAAGATTGGAATAGTTTTAATAACAAAAAATATCATAAACATGGAGGAGGATGGAGTGGTAAAACAAGTTATGATAATTACAAATATGCACAATATCAATCTGATGTAGAAAAAGCCAATTATGATGAAGTAGAAGAAGAATACTCTGTCTATTTTAGAGATACTTGTGATAGTCTTGATAAACCAAAAGGAAATTTTGACTTTAATAAGAATATTATTTTGACTAAAAAATGTTATCTTAAAATACTTGCTCATGTAAGATTATTAGGTAGTGATAGTTTTGAGATTGGTGGTTTATTAAAGATAAGACAAGAAAAGAAAAATTTTATTATACATGATATTGTATTACTTCCACAAGTAGCTAGTTCATCTGATTTTGTATTTGATGACAAACCATTACATGAATATTTTCTTAAAAATATGAACACCAAGGATATAAAGGATGTTTGGGGTTGGTGGCACAGCCATCATAATATGGGTAGATTCTGGAGTAGTACAGATGATAGTGCTTTTGAAAAACTTTCATCAAGAATTGGAATAGTACCAGTACAATGTTTAGGATTAGTATTCACAAATGATGGAAAGTTTTTAGCAAGATATGATGTAAATACACCAATTGGACGAGTACAATTAGATGGATTAAAAGTAAAAATTGGTATTGATAGTGAGAAAAAAACAGGTAAGAAAGTTTGGCAAAAATCATATGAAACAATGTTTAAAAACACTAAGAAAGAAGTAAAAAAGATGGTTGATAAGGAAGTATGGGTTCCTAAAGGAGCAAAGGTGAAATACTATATTCCAAAAAAGAAAGATAAGAAACTTTCTTCAATTGAAAAAGAAAGATTAGAAGAAGTGACTGAGGAAGAAGAAGGTGATTTCTAGTGAAAGATATCAAAGAGATAGAAAAAGAATTAAGAGCCTATCTTGAACGTGTTGGATTTAAACATTATGCAAATAAAAATAATCAAATTGTTGAGCATATTTATGTAGCAAGATTTGGTTTACATGGATATGATGAAGATGATTGTGTTGTATATATAGATTTTATAAATGTAGGAAATAGATATGTTTATATAGACATTGTAAGTATCCCAACATATAGTTATATAAATGATATTGCTATTATTAATAAGATTCCAGAACTAAGAGATTTTATTGAAATGTGTGCAAAAAATAAAATTAAAGTAACGTATAATTTTAAAGACGTTATTATACTTGAGAAAGATAATGGTAGCTGAATGTATCGTTTATGTTAAAACAATAACAGAAAAAAAAGCATCTTTGTTGTTGTTAAGTGTAAATGGACAAGAATTAAAAAGAAAGATAGCTATAGTAGTTAGAATATCATCAGAAGTTTATAATGAGCTTCTTAATAACTTTAATGAAGATTTCCTTATTGTAAAAATAGACAGTGGTGAAATAATTGATGTTAAACTATGTGAAGATGATAAATATAAAGTTAAAGATTCTAATTTTGTTATTGTTGAAATGGTTAAAAAGAATGGTGGTGAAATGAAGAAAGAAGACTTTTATAAACAATATATGGAAAAATTACAATGTACAGACAGAACTGCACTTAATCATCTTACTGAAGCAAAACATTTAAGACTAATTGAAGATATTAATCATTATACAATAAAACTTGTTGAAGAGGAAGAAGATGAAAAAAAGTAAAATATTATTTTTATTTTTTATCCTTATAATTATTATGCTTACCTCTTGTGAGCAGAACAGAACCGAAGTTTGTTTTAATAAAAAACATTGTGTATCTAAAGAAGATGGAGATCATACTACTACTATATGTGTACAAAGTACAAACGAAAGTTTAAATAAGATTATAGTTGAAAGCTTTGAGAAGTTGGTGTAATAAGATGAAATTTAGACATAAAAAATATGGGTTTATCTGTGAGAGTGTTTTGGTTAAAGATAATGCTATTGTATTTGATACACCATATGGTAGAGGTTTAGAGCCTCTGAGTGATTTTGAATTGGTAGAAGAAGATGAAAAAGAAAAACTATCATGATTTAATGACAGAGTGTTTAGAATGTGGAATATTGCAATATGTTGATCCAACAATTAAGGTATGTGATGTTTGTATAAAGATGGAGAGATATGTAAAATAATGACAAACGAAATAGAAATTATTTATGATGGAGATAATGAAGAAAGTTGGGGTAGTTACTCACCAGATCATTTATCTAGTGAATGTGATAAGTGTTTAAAGAATGTTGGTATTCATAATTTAAAACCAGTATCATTTATATATCATGATTATAATGATTATATACACAGTGATGTTTTATATCCAAGAATGTATCATCAATATTATGTATGTCAAAAATGTTTTAATTATTGTTAAATAGTAACACAATATTTAAATAGTATTAAACCCCTTATTTTTACAATGAAATACCCAAAACTAAATAAAGAAAGTGCCTTAAATGGGCAAAAACAAGCAGAACAAACCGAAAATAAGGAACCGTTAAATATAGAAACTAAACCAAACTCACTTAATGATTACAGACAAAAACTTACAGATAAAATTATTTCAGAGATGTCAAAGCAAAGAGTTTTTGATGAAGAAGGTATGAAAGATTTTGTAAAAACAGCAACAGAGAATCTTAATCCAGAAAAAGATAATTTACATGAGGTTATATTAACGATAGTAAACTGGGCATTTAATGTTGGATTTAATAAAGGATTAGAATACTCAATAAAATTAACTAATCAGATAGATATGGAGAAATAATAATGGTACAAATAAAAAAAACTAAAATGAAAAGATCAAAGATTAATATTTCAAAAGAACGATATCATGATGTGTTAACTGATTTTATATCAGTAATTAATAATATTTTAGATGAGGATGATGTTTTTGAACAACATATGAATGAGCATTTTAATGATAAAGAAACTAAAGAATTAGAATATAATTATCCTGTGTTGTTAAAACATCAAACATCTTATGGTATAAATCATATTATTAATAACAATAAAATTTTTATTCTAGATGATGTTTGTCATTATAATTATGATAAAACAACAGAGATACAACCAACATATGAAACAATCCACGTTAAAAGAAATCAATTAGAAAATATTATGACATATGGTTATTTATATATACATTATAAGAAAAAACCATTTGTTGTTCAGATAGCATTTAATTATGATAACAAAGCACCAATTTTTATTCATTATTTAGAAGAAGATGAAAAATTGGCACATGAAATGTTAAATGTTTTTCATAGAGTAGCAAAAGAAACTAACTTTTTAAAAGGAGAGAAAATATGTATAAATACTAAAGGTGTCCCAGAATTTTTAGATTACAAAAAGTTAGACTGGGATGATATTATTTTAGAAAAATCAGTTAAAGATAAAATAATAAAAAATGTTATTTATCCTATAGCAAATAAAAGTAATTATGATAAATATGATTTACCTTGGAAAAGAGGTGTATTACTAAGCGGTAGTCCTGGTGTTGGTAAGACATTACAAGGTAAAGTACTCTGTAATGTTTTAGATACCACTCTTATATGGATTACAGCACAAAATTATGATGGTGGAAGTTTTGAAATAGATTCAATTTATGAGATGGCTAGAAATCTAGCACCATCTGTTGTGTTTATTGAAGATATTGATCTTATTGGTAAAGAAAGAGATTTTGGTAATAATACATCGATATTAGGAGAATTACTTACACAACTTGATGGTATTACTGATAATAGTGGAGTGTTTACTATTGCAACAACTAATAAACCAGCAATGCTTGATGAGGCATTGGCAAACAGACCAGCTAGATTTGATGTCACTATTAAAATAAAACCACCAAATGAAGAAGGAAGAAGGATTTTAATAGATAAGATGTTAAAACCTGTAGATAAGATAACCATAGAAGAGATGGATAATACCATTAGAAAGACAGATGGTTTTACTGGAGCACATATAAAAGAACTAATTATTAATGCTAGGAAAACATCTTTCTTATCACAACAAGATGGTATTATTACTGATGATATTTTAAAACAATCTCTTAAAGAGTTAGAAGAAAGTTTTGAGAAATATAAAGAAGAGCAACAAGAATATTGTGGTTAAGATGTCTTTATTTTATTTCCTTGTTATAATATTTATAATTATTACAATAATAGGAGCATTACAATGAAACCATCAGAATTTATGCCAGTACCATATTTAAATAAAGATATGGAAGCAGTAAGACAAGTTGCACTATCTCATTTTGGAAGATTCCTTAATGATTTAGAAAAAAATAATGAACAAATATTTTTTGAGAAAAATGAAAAGCAATAAATGTTTTAATGGATGGGTAGAAGATGTACCTGAGTATTTAAAAGGCAAACAGAGTAGAGTATGGATAAAAGGAAATTTACGATTATGTTTTTTTATAGAGAAAGATATAACTACCGATTCTGATATTAAAGGTAGTGGACATAATTTATTTTTACGTGATACTATTAAACAAAGAGTTTATTATGATAAAAATTTTGAAAGATATGAAGAAGCATATGGTATGATGTTTCAAATTATGAGTGATATGTAAAATGAATTACAATGAACAAATATCATTATGTCCCCATTGTTCTTCAATGACTAAAACTTTATTAGGAATATGTGGTAAATGTAAAAAAGATAAATTAGGAGGTAATGTTTATGGATAGAAAATTAGAAGAACAATTATTTAAAAAATATCCTAAATTATTAAAAAAATCTACATTAAATTATGGTTGTGAAAACGATTCAGGATGGTATTGGCTTATAAATAATCTTTGTAATTGTATTCAAAGATATATTGATCAAAATAGTAGAGTAAAACAAATAGAAGTTACACAGATTAAAGAGAAATTTGGTGGGCTTAGATTTTATACAAATCATTCTGAAACATTAATAGAAGGTATGATATGGTTTGCAGAAGCTTTAAGTTATACAATTTGTGAGAAATGTGGTAATAATGATGCTAAACCAAATTCAGAAGGTTGGATAAAAACATTATGCGGTGTTTGTAGAAAAAGTGGATAAGGATAAAAAATTAGCTTTTATATTAAAAGATGAAACCCTTTCAATAGATACACTTATATATGTTCATTTTGATAACAATATGTTAAAAATTGCAAGTAGTCAAGCATTGGGTGATGTTCGTTATATTCTTATTCCTTATGTTTTAATACATTATGAACAAGAAACAGATTGTGATTGGAATCCTTTTGTTATTGAATATGTAGATAATAATAAAAACGTTCAAGACTTTTATAATAAATATACAGAAAATAGAGAAAAAGAAACAGAGGCTCCAGATGTAGAAAGAACATTAAATAGTTTAATAGATGAATTAGCAGAATATTATGATTGTGATGGATTAGAAAAAAACGAATATATTGGAAGAAAAAAGAGACCAATTAGTAATATTTCAGATTATTTTGTACCAGAATTTGATAAAATGAATAAGAAAAAATTTGGTGAATGGTTAAAATATTTCTTAAATGGGATGAAAGATGACAAAGAAAAAGATTGAATTAAACGATAAAAATTTCTATACAATTTTTATGACTGATGAATTTACAGATGAAAATTATACAGATACTATAGAGTTTGGTCTTAAAAAAATTGGAATAAGTCCTACCAGAGTAGGAATGAAAATAGGACAATATATGAAAACAAATGAAGATATGGCTGAAATGGAAAGTATTTGTTTCAATTATTTTAGAGCTGGTGTTCTATTAAGTAATTTATATCCAGATATATTTAAAGTAGAAAAATATAAATCATTGGGTGATTATAATAAATATTTAAAAAAGAATAAAAAAGAAGTAGATAAGAAAGAAACAATGGGGTTAGGATAAAATGAGCCAAGTATTTGAAAGATGTTGGAGATGTTCTAAGTTTATAACTAATAATGATTCTTATTATCATGATGAAAAATATGATTTATATATACATATTTCTTGTTATGAAGCATTTAAAAAAATTATAAAGTATATTTAAAATGAGAGAAGAAGCAAGAATAAAAAGAATGTTAAATAAGCTTGAAAAAATATGGCTAGAACATCCAGATATGAGATTAGGTCAATTACTAATTAATTTATGTATATTTGAAGATAGTTTTTGGAATTGGAATAATGAAGATGATAATATTGAAAAAGCATTAGATTATAATTGTTTAAACCCAAAACATGACAAAGAAGAAAAAAAGTAAACATGATTTAATTCTTGAAGACATTGTTAATAGGTTACAGAATAAAAAATATTATGATTTTGTTGCTAGAAATGTACTTTATGGAAAAAGAGAGTTTTATGGTGAGATGGATATTCTTACATACAAAGATAAACATTGGCATTATTATGAGATAAAAACTCATAGAAGTCCACAACAAATTAGAAAAGCAAGATATCAAGCATATAAAGTTTCAAAAGCATTTCCAGAAAGAAACTTTAAATATATTCTTATTACAACAGAAGGGATTAAAAGAATAGAACCAGAAGATGTTAATAAAAGGAAACGAGTTTACAGGAAAAGAAATAGACATAGTAGTTAATGGGGATTCTTTAGAGTTGTTGAAAAAGATACCTGATAATTATATAGACTTAGTTCTCACAGATCCACCATTTAATATTGCAGTTGATGACAAAGCTGTAGAGACTGTTAGGAAATGGAGGGGTAGTAAAATTAATACTATGATAAAAGCAGAGTGGGATAAGTTTACTGATGAAGATTTTTATAAGTTTAATGAGTTATGGATGACAGAATGTTATAGAGTTTTAAAACCAAAACATTATCTATGTGTTTGGAACTCATATAAAAACATTCCAGATATAGTAAACCTTGGTAAACAATTAGGATTAAGATTTCAAAGACTTTTTATTTGGCATAAAAGAAATCCAGGAATATCATTCCCATTAGACTTTGTTCCATCTTGTGAATATTGTATAATATTTTATAAAGAATCAGACGATAAAAATTATACAAAATATTTTAATGGTAAAATGATAGTACATGATTTCTATGAATCACCAATAGTAAGTAATAAAGAAAGGAAAGAATGTAATCATCATCCAAGTATAAAACCAAAAGAGTTAATGAGAATATTTATTAAGAAACTTACACAGAAAGGAGATATTGTTTTAGATGCATTTGCTGGAAGTGGTAGTACTTTAGTAGTAGCAAAACAAGAAGAAAGGAAATTTATTGGTATGGAAATGAATAAGGACTACTGTGAAACAATAACGAAACGTTTAAATACTTGCACATCTTCTAAGTTAACATTCTTTTAAAATGAAAATAATAAAAAAGATATATAATTTTAGTCTCAAAGCAACAAAGAATTATAACTCTGTATCTGTTACAGAAGGCATCGAAGCAGAGATGGAAAACGATGGAGATGATGTTATTTTTGAGAAAATGAAAAGTGATTTAAAGAAGAAAATTAAGGAGGAAACAAAAGATGAACTTGAAAAATTATAGTGGAACAGGAAGTATGGATGATGTGAAAATGTTGTCTAAACTATGGAGTAATATTCCCAAAGGAATGAAAACATATTTATGGTTTCATATGGTATTACAATTTATATTTAAGTTTGGGATAGGTATTGGTATTCTATACTTAATATATCAAATTATTTTTAGTTAATAAAATTAGAAAGGAGAAATAAAAAATGCCAGATTATTTAAAGATACAAAACGATATAACATATATATTTAGACCAACAACAACAAACTCTAAAGAAACATTTGCTTTGTGGGATGTAAAAGGTAAAAACTTTATTAGAGAAGGTGGAAAGGTATCAACAGAGAAAGGAGAACAAGATGTTAATAAATATATTAAACTCTCTGATCTTGAAAAGAAAGAAAAGTATGGAAGAAGCCCAAAGTTTGAATTCATTGTAGAAGTAGATGGAACTGAAATGATTATGTCTATTCCACCTGGTGCTACTGGTGAGTTAGAAAAACAGTTTGATACTATTAGAAACCTAAAAGGAGATCCAACAAAATATCTTTATTCTATTAGTAGAGCACGAGGAGCAAATAAGATTATTAAGTATGAAGTAAAACTGGAAAAGAAAATAGATGATGTTGAAGATGAAAAATTAGATATTGATCTTTCTGTTTCACCATCAGATAGTGAAATGGATAAGATGACAGAAACAGAACTTAAATATATTACAGCATTGAAATCTAATCCAGCAGCTAAAGACTTTACTAATGCAGAAAGAATGAGTGTATTGGTTGAGAATGCTAAAATTACAAAAGAACGAGCAGAAGAATTGGTAGCTAAAAACTTTTAAATATTCTTCCCTCCCTTATTCCTTTAGGGGAATTATGGATTGGAGTAATAAGAGACATATCCCAAAATACGTTTTCTTTACTCCAATCCACCTTTTTATTTTGAGGTAATATTATATGACATCGAGAGGACTTATAGATTATTATAAATTAGTAGGAATGAAATCAACAGAAAAGTATTATAACTTTGATTGTCCAGATTGTAATTCAAAAAACATTCAATTAAAACCTGTTGAAATAGTTTACAGGAGTGTTAATGAAAACAATGATATTAAAGACATTCAAATTAGAAACTATTTAAACAAACTTCCTCTTTTACAGGATGCTATTTTAATGGCTAGTAGAGTAGAAGGTATGTTAATATCAGATTGTCAATCTTGTAACATGAAAAATAGAATATTTCAAAAGATAGATAATAAACAAGTACGACAGTGGGTTAGAAAAAATTTAGGTAAGACACCTTTATTTCTTTGAAATGACAGACGTATTAGTTTTGGATGGAGTTGATCTTAGACCAAAGACATATAAGCAACCAGAATATATTCCAACATTATATGATATTAATAAAACGTTGGATGTTATTAAGGTTAGAGGATATAATGGTATTAAGGGTGAAGAACACAATCGTATGGTCGTGTTTACTAATTTTATATTAGGAAGGAAACCTTTATTATTAACTGGTAATCGAGCATCTGGTAAAAGTAATGTTCTTTATGTAACATCTGTTTATTCATCAGAACCCATAACTATTGGTAAGGCATCTGACAAAGCAGATATTAGAGATGAAAGTATAAACAATTGTTCTCATATTCTTATTCCAGAAATCAACAAGATTAATAATACATTTGTTGAAATGCTTAAAGATTTTGGTGAAGGTGCTAGTTCAATCTATCGTTACTTAGATGAATTTAAATCTACAAGAACTATTATTATTCAACCAAAAGCATTTATTACAAGTATTGCTGATGAGAATCAAGGCTTTAATTCATTGGGAGCAGAATTAATTAGTCGTTTAACAGTTGTTGCTATGGATTCAAGTATGGAACAAAACAAAAGAGTTATTGAAGAGAAACTTAGAAGAGCACAGAATCCATATGAAAAAAGAGTAATAACACAAAAGAATGTAAAAGAATGTATTAAGTATGTAAAAGACTTACCAAACATACATGAGTATACATTTATATACTTACCTGGTAATTCAATACGAAGTGCGATTCCTCCAATATTTACAGACAGTAGAAGAGATACAGATAAGTATTTAGAGAATACATATGGTATTACTTTGTTTCATTATTTCGATAGGATATTATTTACTTATCAAAATAGAAAACATTTATTAGTTGCTCCTGCTGATGTTTGGTATAATCATATTATATTTAATAAAATACTTATTCAGTCTGCATTAAAATGTAATGATACTGAAAGTAAAATTATTGGTTTACTTACTGATAAGAGAAGACAAACAAAAGAACAATTAACACATAACATTCCAATTAAAATGTCAGCATCACATATACATAAGGAATTACTTAAAACAGGATTCACACATTCATTTCCAACAGTACGAAAATATTGTGAACGATTATCAGATATTGGTTATATACTTAAAAATGATGAAGTACGACCAAATCTATTTGAAATTAATACATCATTTACTTCAGAGTATGAAGCTAACATTGATTGGAAAGTTATTGTAGATGAATGTAAAAATGCTGTTGAAAAAATATTTCCAGAATATGCTAAAGAATACATTGAAAGATTTTGTACACCACCTATCATTTGTAAAAATCCATTTACTGGTGAAGATATAAATATCCTATCAGACAATGGTAAAGTAATTGAATCAGAAGGTAATGTAAAAGAGAAAGAAGATGGAGTATATGAGGAAGAAAATATTATTGATAAGATAAGACAATTCATTTTAAAAGAAATAGAAAAAACCGAAAATAAAGAAACAAGTATAACAGAATTAATAAAGGTTATTTCAGACAAATATAAAATTGAAGAGATTGAAGTTGAAGAACATATTACTTTCTTAGAAAAGTTAGGAGAACTTTTTGTTAAAGGAGATGTTATTAAGAGGTTGTAAAATGATGCACTATGCGAAAATGACTTTTAGTATTGACGAGTTGAAAGATATATTATTCCATTATGGAACCAGTCTTACAGGTCTTGATAAAAAATCTATGAAAAAAAATACAACATTTTCAGTAGAAAGAGCAATACAACTTTTTGAAGAAGAATATGAGGATGAATGGTTCGGATGGTATATAGGATGAAACTAATAATAAAACAAGAAGATGTTGTAAAGTTTGCCAATATAATGGAAGCAATAAGAGCTGTACAGAATGAAGTAAAATTTACTCTTAAACCAGACGGTATCCAAGTGATGTGTTTTAAAGGAGATGGTACTACTGCTTTGGATTGTTTTGTTGATAGTAAATTCTTTGCTGTCTATGATGTGAAAGAACAAGAAGAACATATATTGGATATTAATGAATTTAAGAAAACAAGGTTACAAAAATTTAAAGGTGATTTGAATATTGAATTTGGAGATAGAGTAAAAATATGGTCAGCTCGTGCATCAATGTCAATACCAACATATGAAGATATGGATATTATAGATAAAGATATTCCAAATATATCCCACAAATCAAAAATTAGTTTTACAGCAGAAAACTTTGCCAACATGTTAGACCTATGTGCTGAGATTGGTAATGAAACTGATATTGAAGTTATGATTAGTGGTAAAGATAATAAAATAGATTTTAAAGCTTATAATTATGAAAAAACAAAAGAGATGATTTATCATTATACAAAACAAGAGGATGATAAAGATATGGATAACTTTGAATGTAGATTTACTTTTAGTTTACTTAAAAATTTACAACAGAAAGTTATCGATGATGGTGTGTTAGAATTTGAAACAGAGAAACCATTGGTGTATAAGTTAGATAGTGAATTAGTTAAGTTAAGATATATATTAGCACCGAGGGGTGACTAAAATTAGAGAGGTATTAAAATGAAAGGAAAAACATTGCTTAAAAAAGCAGAAAAAGAATTGTATGAAGACGAAGAAAAACTAGCTTTGAAAATTGTCAAAGATAGTATCAAGAATATTCGTTCTTGTGAGAAAACCTTGAAAGGATTAAAAAATAAACACAAAGAACTTTTGGATATGGATGTTGATGAAATCGTTGAAGATGACGAATATGAATGGTAATGGAAAAACAAAACGATGTTTGTATATACAATGATATTATTAATGGACCATTAAACATTCAACATTCTGGAAAGGGTAGTGTCATTGTAAGGGATTGTGTTATAAAGGGTAGTATTATTCTTTATTCTGAAAGTAATAATATTATTAGTGGTTGCCATATTACACCCACCGATGGTGCTGGAATAACTATAGCACCAGGTAGTGGTGATTATAAAAAAGTTAGTAAAAAGAAAACAGAAGATTGTACCATTGATGAATTATTTTTTGCTATTAAGATGAAATTAAAAAAATAATGTTCAGAACCCACAGAGAATATCTTGAATACTATCATGATAAATATAAGTTTAATTTTAAAGTATATCGACATTTACTTAGTGAATTTCCATATAGATGGATTAATTATAACACAGAAGAATATGAAAAATTTATTAAAGAGCATGGTTATGTTAATCACCGAGAAGTTATGCCTGATGAAATAATTGGTGATATTGATATTGATTCAGAAAATATTACTAAACAAAAAAGAAATAAAAGAGTTAACAATTTTTTAGAAATTATTGAAAAACGATTACAAATATTATTTAACTGTAATTATGAATTATATGAAAGTGGTGGAGATGGTGGAAAACATTTTCATACATTCTATCCAGAACTAATGGAATATAATCGTATGGAAAGAACATTAATAAAACAAGAATTTTTAAAGATGTTAGGATATAAATATTTAGCTAAAAATGTTGAAATTGGTTATCCTTATTTAGAAGTATCTGATTGGACAACAATAACATTAGAAAAAAGTCGTAATCGTAAAGGTGGTATAAAGAAGTTTATTAGATTAAATGTTTCTCGTTACTCAGATAATAAATTACCACAAGCAGTTATAGATAAAGCAATGGAAAGAAAAGAAAGATATTTAAACTATGAATTTAAATATGATGGAAAAAAACCAAAAGAAATTACATTATTAGAATCCGAGGATTTTGTTAATGGTAAAGATGGTAGAAAAAGAGCATTGTTTGTTTTAACTTGTTATTATTGTTTTATAAATAAAGATGATAAAGAAGTGTTTGCTATTTTAAATGAATGGAATAAATATAGATTACATAATTATTTCACTACAAGACAGTTAATGTACCATGTTAATTATTATCGAAAAAGAAATTATAAAGCACCACCAATAAGGTACGCTAGAGATTTGTTAGAAGAAATAGG
>Ga0255052_10001873_pt1 | contig 15511 bp, 17 predicted proteins | sample JV7_2_21_MG_FD_188632 | JGI IMG/M metagenome (GOLD analysis project Ga0255052, IMG submission 188632) | Seawater microbial communities from Jervis Inlet, British Columbia, Canada - JV7_2_21 | ecosystem: Environmental > Aquatic > Marine > Inlet | place: Canada: British Columbia | collected...
GTAATCATGCTGCTCGGTGTAGGCTGCATGGCGCTGCCCGCAGGCATTCTGGCGGCTCGTTTTTCAGAGGAATTACGCAGCCGGCGGGATTTGCTGCAAGGCAGAGTCATCGACGCTCTAAGGGACGGCGTAATGGATCCGTCAGAGCAAAAAGCCATTTCCAAACTGCAGCATGAGCTGGGCCTTTCGGACGACGTCGTTAAGCGAATCGTGTCTGTGCAGCGGCAGCTCAGTAAGAGTTTCAGCTACTGCCCTCATTGCGGAGAAAATCTCGACCATGAGAAGTGAGGCGCTACAGGGGTCCGGCGGAAAATCGATGCAAAGTCTGATTTGCCGCGGATGCTTATGTAATGCCCGTGAACCACGTCGCAGTTTCGACCGGCACTCCGAATTACAGTGTGGCAGACAGTCTTTCCGCAACCGGATCGGCTAGGCGCCACCACAGATATTCCAAACAGAGAAGGCTCGAAAAACCAGCATGGATCTCGCTACATTAATCGGACTGATCTTCGGCTGCGTCGTCATCATAGGGGCGATTTTAAGCGGCGGCGATCTCACGATATTCATCAATGTTCCGGGTCTTCTCGTGGTCCTCGGCGGCACGATAGCGGCCACGCTCATCAAGTTTTCTTTGGCCGATTGCCTGTTCGCGCTGAAGCAGGGGCTCAAACAGGCTTTCGTCGATGAGGCCGTCGACCCACGGGTGCTCGTAGATCAGATCAAGGAACTGGCCGGCAAGGCGCGTAAGGACGGGCTACTCGCCCTGCAGGACGAAGACTTCAGCAACGTGTTCCTGGAAAAAGGCGTGCAACTCTGCGTTGACGGTCAACAACCCGAGCTGGTGCAGAAAGTGCTCGGCAATGACATGGATTTCTCGATCGCACGAAACCAGCTCGGCTCGAATATATTCAGCGCCATTGGCGAAGCGGCTCCGGCATTCGGCATGATCGGTACGCTGGTCGGACTGGTGCAGATGCTGGCGAACATGTCCGACCCCGCGGCTATCGGTCCTGCCATGGCCGTCGCACTTCTGACAACCCTGTATGGCGCCATATTCGCTAACTTATTTGCCCTGCCGATCGCTGCCAAACTGCTAACGCGCTACGTCTATGAACGCAAGACCAAGTCACTGATCATCGAAGGTGTGCTGGGCATTGCACATGGTGAAAGCCCGCACGTGATCGATGAGATTCTGAGCACCTACCTGCACGACGCCGAAGCGCCGGACGCGGCGGGTGACGCGACCGAGGCCGCCGGGGCGGCCTGATATGGGAGCAGAGAAATGAGCCAGGGAGGAGCCCCTGGCGCAGCCCCCGGTGCCCCCGCATGGATGGTCACCTTCGCTGACCTGATGGCGTTGATGATGACGTTCTTCGTCCTGCTCTATTCTTTCTCCAGCATCGACGAGACCAAGTACCGCGAGATCGCGCGGTCGATGGCTTCCGGCTTTGGCGGCGTGCTGCGGACAACCCAAACACCCCCAGCCGATACCGTCGGGCCAACCAACTTGATTCCATCACCGATGCGCCGTGCCTCGCGCGGGAAAAGCAGAGCCAAAAAGTCGGGAGGCGCGGATCAGGACTTGGAGAAAAAGCTGAAAGAAAGCCTGGCGAGTGAAATCGCCGAAGGAATTATCGCGGTGGAAACGACAGGCAATAACGTGGTCATCCGCTTCCCCGATGAGGTCGCGTTCCCGCCGGGAAGTGACGAAATATCCGAGGAAATCATACCAATTCTGCAACGGGTTTCGGAAAAGCTAAAGGAAACACCTGGCATGATCATGGTGTCCGGGCACACCGACGACCGGCCGATCAGTTCGGACAAGTTCGATTCCAACTGGAGTCTGTCGACCGATCGGGCCGTAACCGTGATTCAGCGACTCGAGGCACTCGGCACCATCGATTCCAGTCGTATAAGCGCCGTTGGTTATGCTGATACGCGACCTCTGGCACCCAATGACTCGCCCGAAAACCGCGCCAAAAACCGGCGTGTGGAAATCGCGGTCATCTCAGAATGAGGGACAATCATTCGCCCATAGCCAATAATGGTCCAAGTGTGGGTAAATTTTTTGCCGCTCCAGTACCTAAAGATTTTGAACGCACAGTCGATAGGCTTTTCAGAATCTACGCTCGAATAAAATGAAGTGCAGTGTTGACGTAATTTTTCTGGTTTTGCCGTTGAGGAACTCCGATGTTAGCGACAGATGATTTCAAAACCGCGGCGTTTAATTTCGTGCAAACTCTTGCCGCAGACCTCAGCTCTTCCGAGCTTGAATTGCCGGGATTTCCTGATGTGGTCATGAAATTACACGAGACGCTCGGCGATGAAAACTCTTCTATCAGGGATCTCGTAGATTTGATTAACTCGGAACCCGTTTTGGCGGCGCGGTTAATCCAGTTGTCTAACTCCGCTGCTTTCAGCCGCGGGGGCTCCGCGGCCGGCGATCTCCATTCTGCGATCCGGGTGCTCGGATTTAACGTCGTCCGCAGTACCGCGACCAGCTTTGCAATGCAACAAATGCAACAGCAAAAATGGCTCGAGCCTGTCAAAGCAGATCTCAAGAAAATGTGGAGACGCAGCAACTCCGTTGCTGCCATCTGCTATACCCTGGCCCAGCACGTCGAGGGCGTAATAGCCGATGAGGCCCTGGTCACCGGGCTCTTTCATCAACTCGGTAATCTTTATCTGCTGACGCGTGCCCACAAAGAAGGTATGCCGATCGCCAACAACCCCGATTGGGAAGATGTGGCCAAGGACTGGCACCCGACGATTGCTCGCGCAATCGTCGAGAGTTGGGGGATGAATCAGAATGTCGGCGAAGCCACGGAATGTCAGGATGCCTACGAAGAAGGCGACGCGAGCCACTTATCGTTAAACGCCAGATTGCTCTCAGCCGCGAAGCTCCACGATCGAATGTGCAACGAATCCGACGGGAACGACGAAACGATCGAGAAAATACTGGCCGACATCAAATTGTCCGGCACGCCATTTATGGACCTCATGGCTGACTGCAAGTCAGAAATCGATGCAATGAACAGTACGATTTCCTAGTCCGCTCAGCGAATCAGCATTACAATTTTTTGGTCGGTGTGCCCGCGTTACGCGGAAGTCAACAGAGTTTGAGAGTTCGCTCTCTGGCCGGGCTCGCCGTTGGGACTGTAGACGACCGAATCGCCGCGATCGCCACGCAATAACCGCAGGGTATTGTCGACCCGCCGGCTTTGCCATCGAATCATCAAACCATTGGCGTTATTTTGCTCACGACAGGTCTCGACAAGACTGCCCAATTTCCGTTCGCGGTTGAGAATTTCAGAATCGTGGCCGTCTTGCCCGGCATTCCGGCCAGGGCCGGTCAATGCCCTGCGCTGCTGATCGATTTGATTCGCCGCCACAAGGCTGGCATTTTTTTGCTCGGTGATGTCCAGAAGCTGATCGATGTTGCGATTCTCTAATGCATCGCGCTCAGTCTTCAGGCATGACAGCACACTCTCCATCGCTGCGATCTGCTGATCGAGCAAGGTAAGAAGTTGTGCTCTGGATGGTTTCCCAGTCGCCTGGTTCATTATTACTGCTCCCCCGGTTTGATGCCTAACTGAGATCCTGCTCCAGCTTAAGCATCTTCTCCGCCAGCTCCCGATGATCGATGTCGTACGATCCCGACTGCAGGCGCTGACGCAGATCGTCGACCCGCGACCGATCAACCTCGGGTAGATCGGCAAGGCTGGCTTCGATCTTCTTCAGGTTCGTCGCCGTATTCGTTAACTCCACGGCATCGCGGGGCGCATCGGCTCTCGCCTTCGGCTCTGCGTCACGACCCTGTTCCGGCCGCCCGACCGAACGGGCCTTCGATTTGCTTATGTCAAAGCCCGCACTGGTTTGATTAACTATTTTGTCTGTCATGTCTCGTTCACTCCCGGGGGGATTCGGAGTCTCCCTGAAGGTTATCGGCAGTAGGTAACCCGATCTTTAGCCCATATACAAAAAAAATCAGTTTAATAAGACCTCGGCGGATTTCCGTGACCGCACAATCGCCTGTACCCGGCGGCTGGTGGTCTTATTCTCCACATCGATGATCTCACCCAGAATACCGTCGGATTTGGCAATTCCGGTCATTTTGACCGTCAAGCCGCCGGATCGGGCTTCGAGATTCACGACTTGTCCGCGGCGTATCAGGGGCGGACTCTCGAGAATCGAGGGCGTCAGCGGCTTTCCGGGAGACAAGGCACGCCGAATCCGGTGCCCGATTGCCTGTTCCGGTTGCAGCAGATAACCGCGGGCGAGCCGACTCGTTTCGCGCTCCGCCAAAATTATGTCACCCGGTGTCAATACAGCGCCGCGGGCCAGCGGGCGCGCAGCCACCACCACCGTTTGAAAAACGGTTAAATGGACAGGCACATAAAGCTTCCAGGGTTTAGGTGCCGTACAGCGCACTTCGACCGTCAATCGGGATGATCGCCTGGCGCCGTACGGCAGCGAAGTCGTCAAAGGCTGACTGCATGGCGCCAACCGCACACGCGAATCCAGTTCGTCCGCAACCACGTCGAAACGCCCGTCAACCGGCAATCGCGCTGCTCTGACCTCGGCTTCCGCAGCCGCGCGGATCACTTCGTGCGCATGCCCGGCATCGGTCGTACCCGCCAGGGATTGACCAGCAAATGCAATTATTACGGCGGCCGCGAAACCGACGCATGCTCGTTTGCATGTCGCGCATTGCTGCTGTTTCGGGTTACCGATGACTTGCATCATTTCAATATATCCGCCCTGTCGATTCCTGTTGGTGAAACTAATGGTTGTATTACTTGCAAAAACCATGCCGACCTTCGCTCGCGCGAACTGACTGTACTCAAAGACCGAATCGCAACCGGCAATTCATTGCCCCTGTTGCGCACTCTTGCCGCTATTGCGGAAATTCGTTGCCGCCTTGTCGCCGCCAATGCCCTGTATTGCCGGATTCCGGCCGTTGGCACGGGTCTTGCATTTTCTCTGGTCAGGATGACACCAGGACTCGTACATGGCTCTGAATATTGACAAGTTGTTTGCCGGTCACGCCCGCGCACTGGGTATAGCGAACCAGCGCCTGCAATTACTGGCAGCCAACGTCGCAAATGCAGATACACCGAATTTCAAAGCTCGTGATATCGACTTCAAAGGCGCCATGCAAGAAGCCGGCCAGCAAAAGGTGCAGCTTAAGGCTACCCACCCGAAACACCTGGCATCGGTGGGCAGTGCTAATCGCGCGGAAGTTCAATACCGCGTACCGGATCAGCCATCGCTGGACGGCAACACCGTGGACACGCAGCGTGAAAGCTCAGCCATCGCCGAAACCGCGGTCCGCTATCAGACGACGCTGACGTTTCTGAATCACCGGATTCAAAGTCTGCGATTGGCGATTACGGGACGATAGGGAGGTATTTCACATGGGTTTGTTTGATGTTTTCGATATCGCCGGTTCGGCCATGAGTGCGCAGTCAGTCAGACTGAACACCACGGCCAGCAACCTGGCAAATGCAAATTCCGTGGCTGGAACCGCCGCCGCAGCCTACCGTTCCAGGCAACCCGTATTTGAAACCGTACTAAACGAACAAGGCGGTGATTTTGCATCGGCCAGCGTAAAGGTGGCCGGCATCGTGCAAAGCGACGTACCCCCGTCCCGCGTGCATCAGCCGGGGCATCCGGCAGCCGATGCCGAGGGCTTTGTTTACATGTCCAACGTCAACGCCATCGACGAGATGGTCAACATGATTAGCGCGTCCCGCTCCTACCAAAACAGCGTCGAAGTGCTCAACACCTCAAAGGATTTATTGCTGAGAACCCTGTCGCTCGGCCAATAACCAAAGGAGTACCGCATAGATGATCACCCTCCCCACAGCTGACCTCGACCTTGCATCTCTCGGCCTGCCGCAAGCGGAGTCGAACAAAGGACAATCCGATCTTGGCCAGGAAGACTTCCTGATGCTAATGATTACCCAGTTTCGGAACCAGGATCCTTTCGAACCCCTTGAAGGCGGCGAGTTCATCGGTCAGATGGCTCAGTTCAGCACGGTGTCCGGAATAACCGAGATTAACCAGTCGATGTCGGAATTGACGGAGTCATTTACCGCAAACCAGGCGCTGCAGGCATCGACAATGGTCGGTCGAACGATATTGGCCGAGGGTGACATGGCCACGCTGGCCGAAGCCAGGCCGTTGCAAGGCGGCGTCGAATTGCCGTTCGCCAACGACACGGCATTTGTACGAATTTACGACAGCAATAGCCAGCTGATCAGGGAACTCCCGCTGGGCACCCGAGCAGCCGGCCTTGCGACTTTCGAATGGGACGGCGCCACGACCGATGGAGATACGGCGCCGGCGGGCCACTACCGAATCATCGCCGGCATGCGGAACGGGGCCGAGGAAGAGGCGCTTGCAACTTTCGTCGGCACCAAAGTCCAGAGCGTGACGCTGTCAGGCGGAGGACGCAACGCCCATATTACGACCGAGGCCGGCCAGGAAATCAGCCTGTCCCAGGTCAAGGCCATCATGTGAATCATGTTTATCGATTTCAACCTAAATGAATATTTATCCATAGGAGCAAGAAAATGTCTTTTCAAGTTGCCTTAAGTGGCCTGAATGCCGCCTCGACAGACCTGCAGGTCACATCGAACAACATTGCCAATGCCAACACCAATGGCTTCAAATCATCACGCGCCGAATTCGCCGACGTGTTTTCGGGCGATGCTTCCGGTATTGGTAACGGTGTGCGGCTGACGAATGTCAGGCAGCAGTTTACTCAGGGTAATGTAGACATCACCGAGCGCGAGCTCGATCTGGCCGTCAGTGGTAACGGCTTTTTCATCGTCAACGACGGCGGCAGCCTGTTGTACTCCCGCGTGGGCGCTTTCGGTCTTGATGCCGAGGGCTTCGTGGAAAACGCCCAGGGCGAAAGATTGCAGATCTACCCTCCGACCGGGACCGGCTTTAATACCGGTACGCTCGAAGACATGCAGATCACAACCGATACCAGCCCACCGCTGCCGAGCACGTCGATAGATATGAACATTAATCTGCCGGCTGACGCCACGGCACCGGCGCTGGCGCCGTTCGATCCGAATGATCCCGCGACTTACAACCACAGCACGTCGACGGTTCTTTATGACAGCCTCGGCGTTGCCCACACCGGTACCTACTATTTCTCAAAGACCGGGGCTGGCTGGGAAGTTTCCCAGACTGTAGACGGCAACGTTGTCGGCGGTCCCCAGGCCTTCGACTTTACCTCCTCCGGCAGTATCGCCAATCCGGCCAACGGCGTCCTGGCCTACCCGGCTTACGACCCGGGCAATGGCGCCGCCTCGATTGCCCTGGATCTCGACCTTTCGAATACGACACAGTTTGGTTCGGGTTTCGTTGTCAACAGCATTAACCCGGATGGACAGGCCGCCGGACGACTGCGCAACATCGGCATCGATCAGACGGGAACCATTTTTGCCCGGTTCTCCAATGGCGAGTCGATCGCACTCGGCAAGGTCGCAATGGCCAACTTCTCTAACCCGGAAGGCCTGGTGAAATCGAGTGACACTTCTTTTCAGGAGACTTTCACCTCCGGCGTCCCGCAGCGAGGTGTGGCAACCCAGTCCAACTTCGGCTTGATTCAGTCCGGCTCGCTGGAGTCATCTAACGTCGACCTCACCGAGCAACTGGTAAAAATGATTACGGCGCAGCGGCTCTTCCAGGCCAACGCCCAGGTCATTTCGACCATGGATACGGTAACCCAGACCATCATCAATATCCGCTAAGCAATTGGATCAGGGTGACTCATGGATAAGATGATTTACGTCGCAATGACTGGTGCTCGCGCCGCCATGCAAGCCCAGAGCGTGGTCAGTCATAATGTCGCGAACGTCAGCACGACCGGGTTCCGCGCTTTGCAGCATACGCTGCAAAGCGCGCCGATCCGCGGTGACGGCTTCCAGTCGCGCATTAACACGATAGGTCGCGCGGATAGCTGGGACTCCAGTACCGGCGCCCTGGTCAACACAAATCGTGAACTGGATGTTGCGATTCAGGGTGAAGGCTGGCTCACGGTACAAATGGAAAATGGCGACGAAGCCTATACGCGTGGCGGTAACCTGCGGGTCAATACCGCGGGCATGCTGGAAACGGCGACGGGTCAACTCGTGCTGGGCAATGGCGGGCCGATCTCTCTGCCCGAGTATCAGAAAATCGATATCGGCAAAGACGGCATGATCTCGATTGTCCCCAAAGGCCAGAAACCCGACACGATTGCGCAGATAGATCGCCTGAAATTGGTCAACCCACCCGCAGCCGAACTGATCAGTGCGGGTAACGGCATGTTCCGGAAACGAGAAGGCGATGCCCTCCCCGACCCGAACGTGCTCATCAACAGCGGCCAACTGGAAGAGTCGAATGTGAATCCGGCCCAGGCGCTGGTGGAAATGATCGAACTTTCCCGCCATTACGAGGCGCAAATCCGTGCCATGCATACCGCCGAGGAGAACGATCAGGCTGCATCACGATTGATGCGCGTCAGCGGTTAGCGACGTATATGAACGAACAGTAATTAAAGGATTTAAACAAGGATAACGATTATGGATGCCCTATGGATTGCCAAAACCGGACTCGATGCCCAACAGACCCGCATGTCGATGGTCTCTAACAACCTCGCCAATGTGAACACCATGGGCTTTAAGCGAGACCGTGCCGTTTTCGAGGACCTTCTTTATCAGAACCTTTCGCAGACCGGCGCTGCCACGTCAGAGGACACGCAAGACCCGTCTGGCCTCAACATTGGCACCGGCGTGCGGATTGTTGCCACCGAGAAAAATTTCCTCCAGGGCACAATCGTCGAAACAGGCAACCCGCTCGACGTGCTGGTGGAAGGCCGTGGATTTTTTCAGATTCTGTTGCCGGACGGCGGCCAGGCTTACACGCGAAACGGTTCCTTCAAGATCGATGCTGACGGACGCGTCGTCACGGCGAACGGCTACGAGATTCAGCCGGCGATCTCGATCCCGGACAGCGTTGAGAGCGTCACTATCGCTGCGGACGGTACCGTGCAGGCCAAGCTGCCCGGCCAAACCGATCTCGCAACATTGGGCTCCATTCAGACTGCCGACTTCATCAACCCGGCTGGATTACAGCCACGGGGACAGAACCTTTACCTGGAATCCGCTGCCAGCGGCACGCCGCAACTCGGCACACCGGGCCTGGACGGCTTGGGTACCCTGGTTCAGGGCTCCCTCGAAGGATCCAACGTCAACGTCGTGGAAGAACTGGTCAACATGATCCAGACACAACGCGCCTACGAAATGAATTCAAAGGCGATCGCAACTGGTGACCAGATGTTGCAGTACCTGAACAACAACCTGTAGCGGAGTAACGCTACCGGAGAAATGGAATCATGATCAAAGCGTACAGAACAAGGCTGATACTTTTTCTTGCAGGGCTTTTCCAGCTATACGGGTGCACGTCCGTCATCGCCGTGCAACCTGGCGATTATCCGCCGGCGATGCCGCCGCAACCGACCGTTGCGACGCCAACGAACGGCACCTTGTATCAAGCCAGCACTTCGATCTCCCTGTTCGATGATGTCAGGGCACGACGCGTGGGCGACACGATCACGATCGTCCTAAACGAACGCATGCAGGCCTCGAAAAGCGCCAGCACTGATGCGTCGAAAGACAGTTCTCTGGACACAGGTATGCCGATACTGCTTGGCGACATGGTCACCAGAGATGGGAAAGATATCCTGAACAACAGCTGGGAAACCGAACAGGATTTCGATGGAGAGGGTTCCAGCAGTCAGAGTAATCGCCTGGATGGCAGCATTACCGTCACCGTTGCAGAAGTCTATCCAAACGGCAATTTGCTGGTGCGCGGTGAGAAATGGCTGACTTTGAATCAGGGCGAAGAATTCGTACAGATTGTCGGCATCGTCCGCCCTGCCGACGTGGCTCCCGATAATTCCGTCCCATCCTTCAAGATCGCAGACGCCCGCATTACCTATAGCGGAAACGGGACGATCGCCGATGCCAACAGGCCCGGCCTGTTAAGCAAGTTTTTTATGAAATTGTGGCCGCTGTAAGACGATTAAAACGGAAGTACGTAAATCATGAAAAGATCTCTGCACACCAACCGAACCCAGTTTTTCTGGTTGTTGATGGGCCTGGTGCTGATTTTGTTTTCAGCCGTCGAACCGGTCCGCGCCGAGCGCATTAAAGATCTGGCGTCAATCGCCGGTGTTCGCCCGAACCAGCTCGTGGGTTATGGCCTCGTGGTCGGGCTGGATGGTACCGGCGATCGCACCACGCAGGCACCGTTCACGACCCAGACTCTGATCAATATGCTGCAGCGATTAGGCATCAGCTTGCCGCCAGGCACCAGCCTGCAACTCAAGAATATTGCGGCCGTGACAATCCACGCCGAACTGCCCGCGTTCGCGAAGCCCGGACAGACGATCGATGTGACAGTATCCTCAATTGCGAATGCTAAGAGTCTGCGCGGCGGCGCCCTGCTCATGACCCCGCTACAAGGACTGGACGGCCAGACCTACGCCATCGCGCAGGGCAACCTGGTCGTCGTCGGACTGAGTGCCGAGGGTCGGGATGGTTCAAACATTTCTATCAACGTCCCGAGTGTCGGCCGCATACCCAATGGGGCGACGGTCGAGCGTTCCGTACCGAACAACTTTGCACAGAACAGTTTCCTGACGCTGAACCTGAACCGTGCCGACTTCACGACGGCCTCACGCCTCGCGACGAGCGTCAATAACCTGCTCGGCGACGGCGCGGCCCAGGCAATTGACGCCATGTCGGTGCGCATCATCGCGCCAGGGACTGCCGCCTCAAGAACTGCCTTTATCTCAACGATCGAAAATATTGCCGTGGATCCGGGTCTTGCCGCGGCCAGGGTCATCGTCAATGCCCGCACCGGCACGGTGGTGATTAGCTCAGGGGTAACCGTGCTGCCGGCCGCCGTGACGCACGGTACGCTGTCTGTCAGTATTTCAGAGGACTTTAACGTCAGTCAGCCGGGTCCCTTCGCCCGCCGCGGCAACACCGTAACCACACCCGAATCACGGATCGATGTACAGGTCGATACGACCGGTGCATTTATGGTCAAGGGCGGCACGGATCTGAATCAGGTCGTGCAGGCAATTAACGACGTCGGAGCCGGACCGGCGGATGTCGTCGCCATACTGCAGGCATTGAAAGAAGCCGGGGCACTCAGAGCCGAGCTGATCATCATCTAGTTTTGGTATTGCGATCGAAAGAATGAATCAAGCCACTTCGATATATAACGACTTTTCGGGGCTGGCGAACCTGCAGGCCAGGGCCGCACAGCGCGCGCCGGAAGCCACGCGCGAGGCCATGCGGCAGTTTGAAGCATTGTTCGTGCAGATGATGCTGAAAAGCATGCGCTCAGCAGGCGCTATCCTCGGCGAAGAACGCGACACGACCTACGAGGAAATGTTCGATCAACAGGTCGCCATGGAGATGACGCGGGAAAAAGGAATCGGTATCGCCGACCTGCTGGTCCGTCAGCTGTCTGCGACCGAATCGGCCGAGAGCCCACAATTACGCAAAACCATCGATACGGACGATCGCATCGCCGGTACAGCGCTGCGCATTCAGACACCGGCGCGACAGGACTGGAAACCCGGCGACCAGAAAGATTTCCTGCGGGATATATGGCCGCTGGCCGAATCGGCCGCGATGAACCTGAAAGTCGATCCACGCGGCCTGGTCGCGCAGGCAGCGCTCGAGACCGGGTGGGGACAAAAGCTGATCCGCGACCAGCAGGGTGTCAGCGCCCACAACCTGTTTGGAATTAAAGCCGACAGCCGCTGGAATGGCGAGCGGATATCAGTGAGTACGCTCGAGTACGACGGTGCAGTGCCCCAACGTCAGTGGGCGCAGTTTCGCGCCTACCCGAACCTCGAAGCCGGCTTCAATGATTATGTGAGCTTTCTGCAGAGCAACCCTCGCTATAGCGATGCTATCGAGAACGGCCTCGACGCCGAATCTTACGCGTCTTCTCTACAGGATGCCGGCTACGCTACCGATCCGAATTACGCAGACAAAATACGCGGAATTATCAAGAGCCCGCTATTCGAGCAGATGCTTGGCGAATTAAAGATTCAGATAAATCTGCCGACTATTTGGTAATCCATGGAGTGGAAGAACTATTCGTGCCCGAGGTTTTGTAAACGAAAATGTCTTTATTCATTAACAACGGATTAAGTGGGCTGCTCGCGGCGCAGAGAGCGTTGCAGACCACCAGCAACAATGTGGCGAATGCCAATACCGACGGATACGTACGACAGCGGGTTAATTTTGGCCAGAATCCTGGCCATGAAATCGGTGGATTCAGCGTAGGCACTGGCGTTAACGTTGCAGGTATCGAGCGCCTATACGATCAGTTTCTGGGTGCGGAGCTGAACAATGCAACCATGTCTCAGCATCGCGCGCAGTCGTTCAATAATCTGGCCACGCGGCTCGATGGTCTGTTGGGAAACCCGGACCTGAACATTTCACCCAGCATTCAGCGATTCTTCGACCAGGTCGAGCTGGTGAACCGTGACCCAACGTCGGCGGTCAACCGACAGCAGTTGCTCACGGAAGCAGAGTCACTGACGCAACGATTTCATCAAATGAATTCGCAATTGACCGGCATTGCCGATGAAGTCGATGGCCGCTTGCGCGAATCTGTAAACACGATCAATAACCTGGCCGTGAGCCTCGCCAGTGTGAATGACCGCATCGCGCTATCCGGTGAAAACGTGCCGAATGAGCTATTTGACGAACAGGGCCGGCTAATGACCCAGCTGGCGGAGCAAATAGACTTTACCGCGATCAAGAAATCGAATGGCACGATTGATCTGATGGTCGGCAGCGGACAACCACTGGTTCTCGCTACCCGATCCTTCGAAGTGGCCCTGATACAGAATGAATACGACGGCTCGCAAATGGAACTCGCCTACACGGATGGTAACCAGTTTCAGCTGATCTCCAGTAAGGTGTCCGGCGGAGCCGTAGCGGGTCTGATGAGCTTTCGAAATGACACGCTGAATGCCGTGCACCGCGATCTCGGGCAAGTTGCGTTGGGCATGAGTGCTGCTTTCAATCAGCAGCATCGCCAGGGAATTGACCTGAATGGTGATCTCGGCGGTGACTTTTTCGCAAATTTGGGGCCCGCCGTTGCAGCCAGCACCAATAACAGCGGTACGGCGGCCGTAACAACCGTGATCGGCAATGCGTCCGACATCGAAGCCAAAGATTATGTTTTAAGATTTGACGGCGCCGTCTGGCAGCTCTTCGATGCTGCAACCGGCGCAACGGAATCCATGACCGGTACCGGCACGGGCGCAGATCCATTTATTGCTGACGGCCTTGAGATCACTGTTAGCGCGGGCGCCGCCGCGGGAGATCGCTTCTTGCTGCAGCCGGTTGCGAATGCGGCGGGCCAATTCGACGCGCTGATCACGAATCCCGCCACAATAGCCGCTGCGTCGCCGATTAGCGCCAGCGTTTCCCTGCAAAACTCCGGTACAGGAGCAATTTCTCCGGTGACCATCGACGACGTCACGAATCCTGGCCTGCTGCAACCCGTGGAAATCCGTTTTGATGATCCCGCAACTTACCGAATTTATGATTCGGGTGGCACGGACCTGACTGGCGCCCTACCGTATACGAGCGGTGCCGATATCACTTTCAATGGCTTCACCGTGCAAATCAGCGGCGCACCGACTAATGGTGACAGTTTTCCCATCAGGCCGACGGGCGCCGGTAGCGGTGACAACAGTAACGGGATCGCCCTGGCTTCGATAGGGTCGCAGGGGTTTTTCGCGAACGGCCAGCAATCCATCGACGATCTGAGCGCATCGATACTGACATCCATTGGCTCGACTGCCTCACGATCCGGTCAGGACCTGCTCGTACAGAGCGCGCTGCGAGAACAAATCGAACTTGACCTGGAAAGCATCTCGGGCGTGAATCTCGAGGAAGAGGCGGCGAATTTATTGCGCTTCCAGGAAGCCTATCTTGCCTCCAGCAAGATTATCGGCGTCGCTAATGATCTATTCCAGACATTGCTGGGGGTCGTAGGTCGCTAGACGATGCGTATTTCTACCAAAACATTTCAGTTGCAATGGCTCGCCGCAATTAACCAGCAACAATATCAACTGGCCAACATTCAGCGGCAAATTAGCACCGGAAAGCGGATCTCAACGGCGGCAGATGACCCGGCCGGCGCAGCGCAAATGGTGCTGCTGCAACAGGGCATGGATCGCCTCGAGAATTATGCGATCAATGGTGATACAGCCCGGCGCAGACTCAGTCTCGAAGAAGGGTCACTGGATAAGGTCGTCGGCGCTCTGGATCGGGTGCGTGAACTCGCCATTCAGGCAGGCGGGGCCGCCAAATCCCCGGCGGCTCGAGAGGCTATCGGCAATGAAGCTCGCGAATTGCTGAAAAATGTACTGGACCTTGCGAATAACCAGGACGGCGAAGGACGTTTTCTGTTCTCGGGTAACCGGGTCGGTACCCAGCCCTTCAGCATGACCAACGGTGCTGTCTCATATTTTGGCGATGACGGAACCCGCTTCCAGCGCATTGGTGACAACCGAACAATCCAGGAAAATGATTTTGGTTCGGACGTATTCCAGGCGATTCGCAGCGGCAACGGAACGTTTTCCGTCGTTTCCGGTGCTGGCAATACGGGCACGGCTTTTTATAGCTCGGCGTCTGTCGTCGACGGCGCCGCATGGATTCCGGATACATACACCATCGCGTTCACCGCGCCGGATAGTTACGAGGTTACCGACGGTGGGGGCGCGGTCATCCAATCGGGTTCATTCGCGCCGGGACAGGCGATCTCCTTCAACGGCATTACCCTCGATATCGAAGGCCAGGCGGCCGCCGGGGACAGCTTCGCCGTGCAGCCCAGCCAGAACCAGGATATTTTTACGACCGTACAGAACTTCATTACCAGCCTTGAAACGCCGTTGATCAATTCATCCGATCGGGCGCAGGCGCAGAGTGAGCTGAATTCGACGCTACTGGATCTGGACCAGGCGCTGGATCACATTGGCATCGTTCGCGGACGGGTTGGCGCCCGGCTCGCGGCGATCGACGATCAGGATTCGAATAACCAGGATGTCTCTTTCCAGCTCGCTGAAACGCTTGGCACGATCCGGGATGTAGATTATCCGAGCGCAATTTCACAACTCGAACAACAATTGTTTGCCCTCGAAGCTGCCCAGAAGACCTTCCAGGCCAGTCGGGCCTTCTCCCTGTTCGATATTCTCTAAACGAGCTGGCTCCTTTTCGGGGACTGGCTCCTTTTCCCAAAGACGCTTTATGACCTTCTGCCATTTATGAGGGAAAAGGTGCCTGTCCCCTTTGCCACAGTGGCTCCTTTTCCCAAAGTGCCAGATATCCTCTGACGGACTGGCTCCTTTTCGGGGACTGGCTCCTTTTTCCAGAGATGCTTTTAAGTATCCCGCCGGTCGTTG
>Ga0255052_10001874_pt1 | contig 15509 bp, 9 predicted proteins | sample JV7_2_21_MG_FD_188632 | JGI IMG/M metagenome (GOLD analysis project Ga0255052, IMG submission 188632) | Seawater microbial communities from Jervis Inlet, British Columbia, Canada - JV7_2_21 | ecosystem: Environmental > Aquatic > Marine > Inlet | place: Canada: British Columbia | collected...
GTGGATTGCCGACTGCGCCCGGAGTAGTAAAGCTCCAGACGTCGCCTTTATACCGGTCAAAACCGTCAAATTGATCGACGCGCCAGTAATACACCTTCTCCAATCCGAGTGTGCCGGGCTCGTAGGTCGGTCTTCCCGACGGGATGCCCTGGGTGCCATCATTCACATCGGTGAAGACATTGCCCAGATAGACGGTGTGCAGCTTCGCCCCGAAACCGCCCGTCCAGTTGAGGTCGGCCTCCGGGTCTACGAATTCGCTGCCGTCGGCCGGGTCGGGCAAATAAGCAGTCTTCGGAGGAACCGAGAAGCTCCAGACGGTGCCCTTCCACGGGCTGTTGGGGTCGGCTTCGTTGATTCCATCGACTCGCCAGTAGTAGGTCGTCCCCGGCACGAGGCCTTCAGGAAAAGCAAATCCGGGAAAACCGATTATGAGTGACGTCTCGGTCATGTTGCCCTGGAACGTCTCGGCGGCTCCGTTGTCGACATCGTCGTAGTTGTCACCCAGGTACAGGTCGCTGGTGACTGCAAAAGCACCCGGCGACCAGCTAATAGTGGCCCACGTATCCTCATGGAAGGAGCCATCATGCGGACGGGGATTCTTGGCCTGTGGAGTCACACCCAGCGCGTAGTCGATCGCCGCTTCCAGCAATACATAAGCATCGTCACTGAGTACAGGATCGCAGAACTCGTGAAAGCCGAAAGCAACCCGCACATCCGCTGCTATCTGGGGACTGCCGTCCGTAGGAGCCACGGGCAGAGCGGCTCCCTTTTCGTAGACAAAGATGATGTCGTAAGTCTCACCGTCGGCCAGGGTGGCTGTCGCGATGACTGTGGCCTCATCGCCTGCGATACCCTTGCCGAGACGGCATTCGCCAAGAGTGCTGGTAAGGTCGGTGAGGAAGGCCACGGTCCCGCTGAAACCTGCGGCCAGATAATGGTCGGGGTTAACGATCTCAATGTTTGTGGTGACGACGATTTCGTCTGCGCCGCCACCGTGTGTGAGACCCATTTCATCCCAGGCCCACATCTCGTTGACGATCATCGGAACTTCCACTTCCGTGATTTCTTCCCTGATATTGCCAGAGCCTACCGATTCGGAAATAAAGACCAAATCCGCAGCGGCAGCCGCGGCCTCGGTGGCTGCTTCGTCCTCGTTATCATCAAAATACGTCACCGTATGTCCGAGACCTTCCATGAAGGCTTTAAGCAGATCGTCGGCGCCCGCTTCGGCACCGTCCATTGCCGAGATGAACAAGATATCGGCCCCGCTCGCAGCGGTTGCTGAAATACCAATTACTGCCGCCAGACAAAATAAGAATTGCACGCATCTTTTCTTTGACATGGTTCTTTCCTCCAAATAGGTTTCATGCTCCTAAATTAGGAACTCTTGCGGAAAACAACACAAAAGGGCTCCGTCACAGCTCAAATTATGCATGTCATTCCTGCGGAGGCAGGAATCCAGAAGCTTACGAACATATGGATTCCGCATCAGGTGCGGAATGACAACTCATCAGATCACATGTGAAAGAGCAATAGAATCCAAAACGAATCACTTCTCTACGATTTGCCCTCGGCCATGAACTCGGGCCGAATGAACACTGTCTCCTACCTTCAAAATACCGAATATGAGCAACTAACCACAAACCACAAAGCCCAAGCGTCCGGCACAAGTCTCATCTGCCTCCAACGCCCAAAAACGCGCAGGTCCATACAATCCCACTTATACCAGATCGCCGGCCCGCCCGTCAAGGAAAATCCCCCGACAAGACGGTCGTTTCGGCCCTCCTTCTCTCAAGGAGATATCTCCAGCATGGATTCACACCAATGACGCAAATCCCACTTGTCAAATTCTACGTCGCAAGTGACAACATAAAGACTCTCAGAAATGCTGCTCGGCACAGTTACTGCAAAGCGAATTCCGGCCTCTTTGCGCGGCTCTATGTTTCTGGATACTTTTTCAGGTTTCACGCCAAATCCATCCGGAACATTAGGCTTGACAGTAAATACATGAGAAGAGCTTGAGTGATTCAGAATCTTGACGATGATTTCGAGTTCTTGCCCGGCCTTGACCTTCTGACCGTAAGGATGTATCCTTGCCCAGCGTTCGTCGATTCCATAATTCGGCTCATCCCATGGAAACAAGTCGGCCAGGATTTCAGTTCGTTTTGTCAACACTTCGGCCATGTGTTCGAGTTGAGGCTTGTTGAAACGAAAAGTCTCGACAACATGTTGATTCACGAGCAGATAGTCCTGGGGCATTTTCAGCAGAAGATCCAGACAATAGAAATAACCCGTACTCCTATCCTTATGAAGAAGATTGCGGTTCAGCAGGCAATAGTCATCCATCCCTGAGGGCGTAAAAGAGTCGCCTATAAAGAATATTTTCTGGCCGTCGTCTCTTTCGACCAGCAAGGCACCGTGATACAGAGTTTGCCCGGGGAAATAATAGGAAGTAAGTTCAAATTCCTTCCAGCGTTTTTCCTGTCCGTGAGCAAGGGATATCAAATTGACAATCCTGTTCGCCGTCATGGCGGGAAGCCGGTAAGCTGCCGGATGCTCCAAAATGTCTGCCAATTCCCGGCAGCTATATACGGGGCACTGAAACTGCCTGACAAGCTCGGCGACTTTATCCGTATGATCGTCGTGATAGTGCGTTATGTAAACGCCGTCGAGGCCGGATAATCGCCCCTCCTTCACCAATTTCGTAATCTCTGCGATAATCGCACTTGAACCGCAGTCAACCAGCAAGCCCGACCCATCCTTTGACAGCAGAAGCCGGGAATTGCGGATGGGAATGACCCAATCAGGGGGGCTCTTCTCGACGACGGTCGCATAGGGCATCCAGTCTACATCAGCCGACGACCCCAGAGCTTTCTTGGCGAGCGTTTCATAGCGGTCCTTGAAATACCAGTGCCCCGCGTTAATCGACAGATAGTTGCTGTAGGCTGCCTGCAATCTTTGAATCAGGAGGTTCACGGCAGATTTTGGCGTCTCAACGGCAGGTCCGCGCGCGGGAATCAGAATGTCAGGATTCTGCTTGAGGACTTCGCGCAAGCTGCTTATCAGATCGCCGATCCTTCCGGCATATCCATGATAACCCCCAATCTGCGCGTCGGCGACGGCATCCTGCAAACTGTAAAGGTCGAAGAGATGCCCGTCGCCGTATATAAGATCGCCGACAAATCCATATCTTCTTCTATCGACATCAACAAGATATGACACCGAGCCTCGTGAGTAGCCCGGCGTGTCCAATACTCGCACGGACAAATCCTTCCATTCGATAACGTCTCCTCCACATACCGTCCGGCCCACGTTCAAGGGCTGCGGCAGTATCTTCGTAGTCTGCTGATCATAGTCGTGATATCTATTCTTAACAAACGCCGACCAGAAATCGTCGACTTTGGCAAATTTGTCAACCTGGTTAGCCGGCACGACAGATTCGGCTCCATTGTCCACCAACCTGCGCCCCGCCCAAACGAGGTCGCGCCGGCTGTCCGTGAATAGAACCTTCTCAGCCTTCTCCAACCTCCCGGCGGGGTCGCCGTAGATAACCAGCACTTGTCCCTGACCTTCGATGAACACGCCATTTACCGAATCCCGGCAGAGCGAAACGCGAGGACTCAATTCTTGAACCTCGCCGGCACTCGATATGCCTGCCAAGACAAGAATTACAATTGATCTAATGATAATCTTCTTTAGCATCATAATGGCTCTCCTGTATTGACCAAACCGTACTGTCATAATTCGCTCCTCGTCTTCTCTGCTCAACCGCCCTCATGATTCGTTGCGAATCAAGTCTCAACCTGCCCGATTCTCTGAACACCTGCAAACATTTCAGGAAGCAATCTTACCAGATTTATCGGTAGACTTCTACTCTTTCGTGCTGAGGTTTCCAGGCCGCTGGCGGCATTACAATTTCAGAATTGACAGGGGGTGAAGAACACAGGCTCACACGTTGATGCTCGCATGATTGTTCATCGGCCGCAATTCTCATAGACTTCGAACTGTAAATATGCCTGTCATAAATACTTATCAGGTCTTATGAAATCACGGCTTTGATCCAAACGCATTTTTGTTGGCATCGTTCTACTTTTAGCTTAGAATCCAACTTCCGCCTGACTGTCGGGCCAGGCAGCGATCTGTAAAGAAAGTCCATGAGAACCTTTGGAGTAAAGCTCAAGGTGGGGCAAGCCCCGCTGTACTCTCTTAAACTGAAAGGGCTGATGATGCATAAGAGCACTCTTATCTGCGTCACTCTAACATCTCTGATTGTTTGCGTCTGTTCGTCTGCCGAAGCGGAGATTCGCATAGTTGACAGACCGAGTACCACTACAGGGAATGATCACTATGTTGGCAATCGCACGCCGCTGCTGCCAAGTCCTTTTATGAAGCTGCCCGTCGGTGCGATTGAGCCGCAAGGCTGGGTCCGCAAGCAGCTCGAATTGCAGGCGGACGGATTTCACGGGCATCTGACCGAGATCAGTCGCTTCCTTGTAAAGGAGGGCAACGCGAGCAATAGCATACGGATTTTTGTTGAATGGCTCAAGCTAGCCGAGGATACTGTGGTGGGGCAAGCCCCAACCCACGAAGACTAAAGTTAAGGAGAACATATATGCCAAAGCGGAATCTGATAACCATCATTCTTTTTTGCTTGTCGTTTTGTACACTTCTGATTGCCGAAGATAAGGACAAAACCTCGAAAGAAAAAAGTGAGGGTGAGAAAGATGAATTGACATTGGAGAAGCTTTTTCCGGAGAAGAGTTTCTTCGGGCCGTCTGCGCGGTCGATGGCGTTTTCCTTTGACGGCAAATACGCCGCTTATCTTTACCGCCCCTATGAAGAGCGCAGGCATGGCTCTGATTTATGGATCTATGACGTCGCCAAGGGCCAGGCCCTGCGGGTGACCTCGGTATCGGTGATGTCACGGTTCCAGGAGAGCACGCGAGAGGTCAAAGAAGACCGGATAAAAAAGGCAAAGAAGGCCGACAAGAAAGACGAGCCGCAGAAGAAAGATAAGAAGAATGACGGGGGCAAGAAGGCGCGAAGAAGGAAGAAAGAAGATGACAGCGACAAGCCAAACAAAGAGGTGACAGAAAGCAAGAGGGACCGGAGGCAAAAGAATCGCGCCAAGAAAGTACGCGAGAAACAGGCTGACGAGAAGAAGAACAAGGAGCTGGAGAGAGAACTCGCGAAGCAAAAGAGGCTCGGCAACTGGGTCAGTGACAAGGATGCCGATGACGAAAAGGCCCCGCGTTACAGCGGTATCGAGAGATTTGAGTGGTCACCCAAGGCGAACGAGCTGCTGCTTGTTTCCAAGGGTGATATTTATCGATGGAAGGTCGGCAAAAAGAGACTGACCCGGCTGACCCGGACGCGCGACAGTGAGCGACAAGTCGCCTGGCTGCCCGACGCGTCGGGGTATACCTATATGCGAGGGGACGGACTGATGAAAGTCAGGTTCGGGTCGCATCAGGCCGAGCAGCTTTACGTCAAGCTGCCCGACAAGGAGCGTATGACGCAATACAAGATCAGCCCGGACGGTAAGCGCATGGTATTTCTGAGCTACAAAGAGGGCCCCGATCCGGGAGGGCGTGAAAAAAAGGTCAATATAGCCCAGTACCGTGATCGGTTTATGAAGGTAAAAGAGGTGTCTCGCGGAGTCTCAGACGACCCGATCAAAAAGCAGGAGGTGGCGGTTTATTGGCTCGAACTCAAGCAGTTGATGCGGGAGAATTCGGTCCTGACGGAAGTCTATCGGCACACACTGTCTCAGCCGCGTGACTATGTGAAGATCCCGGAATGGTCGCCCGATTCGGCGCGGGCGGTTTTCGCCGTGTACGATCAGACATCGGGGCATGTCAACATAATGGAGACCGTCTGCTGCGAGAAGGACGACAAAGAAAAGGCAGAGGATAAGGACGCAGACGATCAAGGCAAGGAATCCGGCAAGGAGAAAGACGATGAGAAGGAAGGCGACAAGGAGGAAAACAAAGATCAGGAGAGCAAAGATGAGGGCGCCAAGAAAGATCCTGCGAGAGTAATGCATCGCTTCTTGCATACGGGCGGTCCCACGACGCCGCGCATGATTCGGCCCTACTATATGGCCGACAATCGTCGCATCGTTTATATGAGCGAGAAGACGGGTTTTCGGCAGTTGCACGTGCTCGACCCGCTGTACGAAAGTGACGTGCCTCTGACGCAGGGACATTTCGAAGTTTACCCCGAGGATATCACGGAAGATCACAAGTGGATGTTTGTCACCGCCACCAAAGAACACCCCTCTCGATTGGACGTGTACAAGGTCTCGCTCGAAGACGGCGTCATGACGCGGCTATCGCCGAAAGACGGCTACTACCGCGATGCAGCGGTCAGCCCCGACGGGACCAAAGTGCTGGCGAACTTCTCCCGTTACGGCGCGCCGCGAGAGCTGGTCTTCATCGACGCCGAAGCGAAAAGCCAAGAGCAGCTCACCGATTCGCACCCCCCCGCCGCTCACGAGCATACGAAGGCGCGCCCGGAATTCTTCAGCTACCGGAATCGACACGAGCAGGAAATCCACGGCTTCATGTTCAAACCCCAAGACCCGAACCAGGGCGAGAAGCCTCCACTGCTGATCTACATCTACGGCGGCCCGTTAGGCACACGCAAGAGCGTAGTGGAGGGCTCTTATCAGTCTTCGGCATACTTCTTCGCCTACTACATGACCACCAGGCACGGCTATGTCACGTGCACGATCGACCCGCGCGGCAACTCCGGTTACGGCGGGCTCTTCGAAAAGGCAAACTTCGACCGAGTCGGCAAACCGCAGGTCGAAGATATCGTTGACGGCGTCAAATACTTCACAAAGAACCACAACGTGGACCCCAACAGGGTCGCCATACACGGGTGGAGTTTCGGCGGCTTCCAGACCCAGATGTGTCTCTATACCGAGCCCGACGTTTTCGCCGCCGGCATTGCGGGAGCAGGCCCGACCGAATGGGAGAATTACAACTCGTGGTACACGTCGGGAACTATCGGTATCAGCAAACCTGATTCGGCCGAGCTGAAGAAATTCTCCCTGCTGCCGCTGGCCAAAGGCCTCAAGGCCAAGCTGCTGCTCGTGCACGGCATGGAAGACTCCAACGTTCTTTATCAAGACACAGTGCGTATGTACCGTGAACTCATCAAAGCGGGCAAGGAAACGCTGATCGAGCTGTTTCTCGATCCGACCGGCGGACACGGCCTAGGCGGCGACATAAAGAACCTGTCGCGGTACCGCAAGTATGAGGAATTCCTGCTGCGGACCGTCAGCTCGGGAAAGTGAACAAACACCAAGCACAAACACATTTAGTCTAGAGAATTCTTATGGCAAGGAACAAAATAACAATCGTCGGCGCCGGCAACGTCGGTGCCACCACCGCACACATAGCTGCAACCAGGCAGCTCGGGGATATCGTTCTAATCGACATAGTCGAAGGTTTTGCCCAAGGCAAGGCGCTGGATATCGCCGAAGCAGCCCCGGTCCAGCTTTACGACTGCAACGTTGTCGGCACTCTCGACTGGGAGAAGAGCGCCGGCAGCGACATCGTCATAATAACGAGCGGACTGCCTCGCAAACCCGGGATGAGCCGGGACGACCTGCTGGCAAAGAACGTCGGAATCGTCAAAGATGTCAGTGAAAGAATCGTCAAGCACTCGCCCGATAGCATCGTCATCGTTGTGTGTAACCCGCTCGATGCGATGGTCTACGCGGCCGCAGGAACCACGGGGTTCGCCAAGAACAAGATCATGGGAATGGCCGGCGCGTTGGATTCGGCACGTTTCAGCTCGTTCATAGCAGCCGAGCTTGGCGTCAGCGTCGAAGATATCAAGTGCGTCCTGATGGGCGGCCACGGGGACGACATGGTGCCTTTGCCTAGGTTCACTTCCGTTAGCGGAATACCTCTGACTCAATTGCTCGACGCCGAAAGAACCGCCAAACTGATTGAGCGAACACGCAAAGGCGGCATCGAAGTAGTGAATCTTCTCGGCTACAGCGCTTATTATGCTCCCGCCGCCGGGGCGGTGAAGATGACCGAGGCAATTCTCAAAGATAAGAAAGCCGTCCTATCCTGCTGTGCCTACTGCGACAGCGAGTACGGCGTAGGGGGATTCTTCGTCGGCGTCCCCGCCATCCTGGGCAAAAACGGAGTAGAAAAGGTCATCGAGCTTGACTTGAACGAATCGGAACAGGCCCTGCTCGAAAAATCCGTCGATCATGTCAAGCAACTCGCGGCGAAAGTTGACAAGTTGCCTTAAAAACAAAAAATCCTCTGGTTATCTCTGGCGTTCGACCAAATAAACAGTATAATCTTCTCCTTTACAATTACCGTGTATAGGAAAATGAAACAGCTAATGTACCCTAAATCAGAGAAACCAAGCCAATTTGGCTAGACCGCGTATCTTTGGCCTTTGCAGCCAAACGATAAGATTGAGGAAACGAGGATATGCCCACAAACATAGAATCCTTTGTTAAGACATTAGAATCCGAAGGTGTGGATGCCGGCAAGAAGGCGGGCAAGAAGATCGAGGCTGAAGCCAGAGCCAGGGCGGACACGATTATTGCCGAGGGCAGTAAAACGGCAGATAAGATAATTGCCGAAGCCCAGGCTGAGGCTGAGAAAGTCCAGGCCCGGATGAATTCAAGTTTGGAGCTGGCTGCACGGGATGCCATCTACATGCTGCGTGAGAAGCTCGGTCAACAGCTTTCAATCATGTTGAAATTAGACGTTGAAGAAGCTCTCAAAGACGAAGATACACTGGCACACGTATTGCGTGAAGTGATCCCTGCTTACGCAAAGGCCGACGTGGGGAACAAGATCACAGCGGAGATCAACATCTCTAAAGACCTGAAAAGCAGACTCGTGGAGAGCACACTCAGAGAACTGGCGCATTCGCTCAAGAATCAGAACGCTCAGGTTAGTGTCGTTCACAATCTGGCTAAAGCCGGTTTCGAATGCAAGATAGAGGGTTCAACCGCGGAGGTCAGCACGGAATCAGTAACGGCTTTGCTGGCGGAGATGATTGACCCCGAACTCCAACAATTTCTCGAGAAAGCGGCTAACACCAAGGGTTAAGACCCAAGGATAATGAGTAGACTTCGTCGATACGACTATTTGTTGAGTGTTCTTCCGGCTTTGGAGTCGATGGGCAGTATTCCGCCAATGAGCAAACGTGATCTGCTGGAAAAGGTTGCCGGCTCGAATGGCCCCGTCAGGACGGTTGAAATGCTCCTACTGAGCGACGATCTGACCCAATACCAGGCGTTGCTAACCGAAGAAATAACGCACGAGCAAATCGATTCGGCGATTCTTCCTCTTGACAAAGTGGAAAACGAGGCCGTCTTGCCGGACTTCCTCTTATCCGAAGAAGCGACGGAACAACAACAAGGCAACCGGTCGTCGGTCGATGCGGTCTGGTCGCGATATTTCCATCACGCCGCGTCTGTGGCAAAAGGCACGCACAGCAGTTTTCTGAAGGCCTGGATTGGATTCGAGGTTGGCCTTCGCAACGCTCTGGTTACAGCCCGTGCTCACACCCTCGAATTGGACCCTGCGGCTTATCTGGTCGCCCCCGAATTGGCTGATAAGAATGTGGATTACAGCCATGTGGTGTCGGCATGGTCGGCAGCATCCGATCCGCTGGCCGCTCTGGAAGTCTTGGACAAATTGCGATGGGACTGGCTCGATGAGCATGGGGACTGGTATAGTTTTTCGGCCTGTGAAATTGAAGTTTACGCCGCCAGGCTCGTGCTTCTGCATCACTGGAGGCGGATTCTATCCGACAAACAACAGCGCAACAAAGCAAGTTTGACATGAGCCTGATTGCATGAAAATTACATTAATATTGCCTGATAGTGAGGAAATACTGTGAAGGGACGAATTAAAGCCGTCTTTGGAAATATGGTCGTCGCTCAAACCGAGGGCCGTGTTGTTAAGAACGCCGTGGGTTATTGCGTACGCACTGACGGGATAAGACTCTTGTGCGAAATTATCCGTGTTCGCGGCGATTCGGTCGACCTCCAGATATTCGAGGAAACACGCGGCCTGCGCGTAGGAGACACGGTTGAATTTCACGAAGAGATGCTCTCCGCCGTGCTGGGCCCGGGTCTGTTGGGCCAGATTTATGACGGACTTCAGAATCCATTGCCCCAATTGGCTGATAAGATTGGTTTCTTTCTCGAGCCGGGCAATTATCTCCACGCCCTTGATGTCGAGCGCAAGTGGGACTGGACGCCCAAGGTCAAGACGGGCGATGTGGTTCAGGCCGGAGATACGCTCGGCTGCGTTCCTGAGAGCATATTCGAGCATAAGATCATGGCGCCTTTCGGCTGGGAGGGCCAGTATACAGTTGAATCCATTGCCGAATCAGGTTCATACGCGGTCGTCAATGAAATCGCGACTCTAACCGATTCGGCGGGCAATGCACAGGCTGTGACCATGGAACAAAGTTGGCCGGTCAAGCGGCCGCTGTGCGTAGCCAGGAGACGACTACTGCCAACCAAACCTCTAGCCACAAGCGTCCGTATTGTCGATTCGATGTTCCCCATCGTTCAGGGCGGCACGTACTGCATTCCGGGACCCTTCGGCGCCGGCAAAACCGTGCTGCAACAAATTACCTCGCGTCACGCCCATGTGGACATTGTGATAATTACCGCTTGCGGTGAGCGAGCAGGTGAAGTTGTGGACACAATCAGAGAATTCCCCAAGCTGCAGGACCCGCGCACAGGCAAGAGTCTGATGGAACGAACAATCATAATCTGCAACACCTCAGCAATGCCCGTGGCTGCCCGAGATGCATCCGTATACACAGGTGTGACTCTGGCCGAATATTACCGTCAGATGGGTCTGAATGTTCTTCTTCTCGCTGACTCGACTAGCCGCTGGGCACAGGCCATGCGTGAGATTTCAGGGCGTCTGGAAGAAATCCCCGGCGAGGAGGCATTTCCGGCGTATCTTGAAAGCCGGATTGCGAGTTTCTACGAGCGAGCCGGCGTCATTGAGCTTCGCGACAAACACATCGCATCGGTCACTATCGGCGGCACGGTCAGTCCGGCCGGCGGCAACTTCGACGAACCTGTGACCCAGGCAACGCTGAAAGTTGTAGGCGCCTTCCACGGCCTGAGCCGGGCCCGAAGCGACGCCCGCCGCTACCCTGCCGTTGATCCGCTGGATAGCTGGAGTAAGTATGTTGGCATTATCGACCCCGATAAGGTCACAAGAATGGATCAAATACTCAGGCGAGGCGACGAAATACGCCAGATGATGACGGTGGTCGGCGAGGAAGGAACGCCAACCGAAGATTTCACGATAATGCTCAAAGCGGAATTCTTCGACTCGGCGTATCTGCAGCAGAACGCTTTTGACGACGTCGATGCCGCCACGTCCGTGGATCGCCAGCGCTTCATTTTCGATAAAATACTTGGAATTGCCGAGACGGATTTTGCTTTCAAGGACAAAGACGAGGCGCGTCATGCCCTTCAGAAGATCGGCAGCATGTTCGTCAACTGGAACTATGCCCGCTGGGACGAAAGTGTTGTCCCCGAATCGGACAGGCAGGACGAGTCCATGGACAAGTCCACTGTAAAAGACGACGAGGCAGCCGGACGCGGCAACTTCAAAGAAATCCTCGGCCAAATTGACGAGTATATCCAATCGCTTCTCGACAATGCAAAGAAATCGGGACAAGAGACCGAGCTTGAGCAGATGACAACCTGAAGCCATAAGCAAGAGTAAACTTAATCGCCGAGGAAGACAATTACACGAGTTCGCAACAGCGTTTAGAATACAACGCTCGACAATATAAGGCGGCTGACAATGAGAACATTTTACGATGAAATTACAAGAATAGCCGGTAACGTCATTACTGTCAAAGCTCAGGGGATAGGTTACGACGATCTGGCTGTAGTCGCAACGGGCCACAGCACTTCGCTGGCCCAGGTTATCCGCATTGAGGATGACCAGGTAAGTCTCCAAATATTCGGCGGCACCGAAGGAGTCTCGACCAAAGACAAGATCCGATTCCTCGGTCACTCCTTTAAAGTCCCGTTTGGCGACGCCTTGCTTGGAAGGGTCTTTGACGGATCGGGACGCCCGAGAGACGGCAGGCCCGAGGTCAAGGCCGAAGCGGTGGAAATCGGCTCGCCGGCGGTGAATCCGGTCAAACGCAGCGTCCCCAACAAAATGATACACACGCGTATTCCGATGATCGACATTTTCAATACGCTGGTCGGCTCGCAAAAGCTGCCGATCTTCTCGGTTGCCGGCGAGCCTTATAACGACCTGTTGGCGAGGGTCGGCATGCAGGCCGATGCGGAAATTATCATTCTCGGCGGTATGGGGCTGCGTCACGACGACTATCTGACGTTCCGCAACCGTTTCGACGAAGCCGGCGTACTGGGACGAACTATCATGTTCGTCCATACGGCCGCCGACCCCGTGGTGGAATGCCTGCTCATACCCGACCTGGCGTTGGCAGTGGGTGAGCAATATGCTTTGCAGGGCAAGAACGTGCTCGTGCTGCTCTCGGACATGACGTCTTTCTCGGATGCATTGAAAGAGATCGCGATAACCATGGAGCAGGTGCCTTCGAACCGCGGCTATCCGGGTGACCTGTATACCCAGTTGGCCAGACGTTACGAGAAGGCCGTCGATTTCGACGGAGCCGGCTCTATGACCCTGCTGGCCTGTGTGACCATGCCGGGTGACGACGTCACCCATCCGGTTCCCGATAACACCGGTTACATCACCGAGGGCCAGCTCTATCTGCGTAACGGCCGTATCGAACCGTTCGGCTCGCTGTCTCGTTTGAAACAGTTGGTCAACGACAAGACAAGGGACGATCACCAGGCTATTATGAACGCCTGCATTCAGCTCTACGCACAATGCGAGGAAAGCCGCGAAAAACGCGAAATGGGTTTTGAACTCGCCGAATGGGACATGAAGTTGTTGAAGTACGGCGATATGTTCGAAGAGAAGATAATGGACCTGAATTTGAACATACAGCTTTTCGACGCGCTCGATAAGTGCTGGGAAATCCTCGCTGAATGTTTCGAGCCGGAAGAGACCCGCATTAGAAATGCTATTATCGAAAAGCACTGGCGCCACAAGAGCCACGAACCGGAGCACGAGGTGCAAGTCGAAACAGTGCAGTCGTAAGAATGTTGTAAGAAACGTATGGCGAGACGAAAGATAAAATATACGCGTACCGAGTTGAAGCAACAGCGAGATGCGCTGAAGCGTTTTGAGCGATATTTGCCTACGCTCAAACTCAAACAACAGCAGGTACAGGCCTCGATCCTGCAGACGCTTCAAATGCTTCGTGAAGTTCAGAAGGGAGTCAACGAGACGCAAGAAATCATCTCCGCGTATGATGGCCTGTACAACGATGTCACGGGCGTCAATTTCAGAAAAATGGCTACGCCGAATTCGGTTAAAACCTCGACGCACAGCATCGCCGGAGTATATGTGCCGCGTTTTAAGCAAATCATCTTTCCGAGCCATGATTACAGCCTGTTCGCCACCGCGCCGTGGGTCGATACGGCGCTCGCCGACTTGAAAAAGCTCAATCGCCAGAGGGCAGAATTGGGGATTCTGCGGGAGTGTCTCGATCTCCTGGCGGCCGAGTTGAAAAAAGTGATGCAGCGTGTCAATCTTTTTGAAAAAGTCAAGATCCCGAACACCCTTGAAAACATTCGCCGGATTCGCATCGCATTGGGCGATCAAATGACCGCCGGCGTGGCTCGGGCCAAAATAGCCAAGGCCAAGTTGGAGCAGAAAGAACATGCAGGCTCCGTGGAGGCTGTTCCTCTATGATCGTACCGATGTCCAAGGTTCTTATTGTAACGCAAAGCCATAATCAGGATCGGCTTTTGGATGCGCTCGCACAACTTGGAGTCGTGCACGTCGAGCCGGTAGAACCCGACAAGGCCGTCGCCAAAGAGCTTACCGTCCACGGGATATCCGCGCTTGGCCATGCTCTGCAAATATTACAGGTGCTCGAACCTTCGGGCGAAACTCCCGATTTGTCCCCGCTGGAAGCGGCCAGAGAAACCATTTCGATCCATAAGACAATCGCGGACGAACAGGACCGCCTCAATACCCTGTACCGAACGGCGGACCAGCTCGCGATCTGGGGTAATACCGAACTCAAGCAGCTCGAACATCTGGGCTCAACCGGCGTTGAAATAAGATTCTTCTCGGTCGCCCATGAGGACTTGCCGGGTCTCGAAGCAGAGTGCCTCGAAACCGTTGCCGAGCAGCCGGGCCAGGAGGCGGTGATTGCCGTCATCGATCGAACCGGGCAATTTCAACCGCCCGAAGGGGCCAAGCAAATTCCATGGCCCACGACCGACCTGCCTGCCGTCAAGAAAGAAGCCGCTCAGATCGATGCTTCGCTCGAGAAGCACAATGAATATTTGGCTGTGCTGGCAAATATGGCCGAAACAATACAGCATGAGCGCAGTCAGCTTCAGGTCGAGGCGGAATTCTGCATCGTCCAGAACAGCGCTCTTTCCAGTAGAGCTTTGTTCGCCCTGCAGGGCTGGGCGCCTTCTCAAAAGGCCGAGTCGCTGTCGGACAATCTCGGCGAGCAAGATATTACCGCCGCGGTCGAGGTCATGCCTCCAAACGAGGACGAACAACCGCCAACGCTGATCGAATACCCGCGTTGGGCCCGGCCTATCAAGGCGCTCTTCGATATGCTCGGCACACTTCCGGGCTACGAGGAATCTGACTTATCTCCTTTCTTTATGGTTGCGTTGCCGCTCTTTGCCGCCATGCTCATTGGGGACGCCGGATACGGAGCAATTTTCGCCGGCGCCGGTCTGGCGTTCTACAGCCGACTTGCGCGAGCTGCCGGCAAACCAGCCGCTCACTTGCTTATCATTTTAGGCCTGGCAACGATGCTCTGGGGCATCCTGACAGCCAACTATTTCGGCGTTACACCTCAGACTCTCATCGACGCCGGATACGAGGGAGCCGCCAACGCCATGCTTGCCCTGGCCCCCCTATGGCGCTGGGACGGAGAGGAAGCTCGCGAGTTGATTATGAAGATATCGCTGATTGTCGGATGCGTCCATCTTCTCCTGGCACATCTACTCAACACCATCAAACTGCTTCCGGACGTCAGAGCCTATGCCGAAATTGCCTGGATGGTAATACTGGCTGACATGCTAGTTCTTATATGGTATCTAATGTTCATCGGAGCAGACCAGATCCCCGCCGTGGTTGGCCTTGTGGTGCTCATCGGCTTTGCCGCGGTAAGCTGGTTTACCGAACCTTCGTACAAGCCCGTCAAGAGGGGATTGATCGGCCTGGTCTCGTCTATCCTCCCGCTGCTGGGCACATTCAGCGACATCATGAGCTACATCCGTCTGTTCGCCGTGGGGCTGGCCAGTTACTACATCGCAGATGCATTCAACGGCCTCGGGGCACTGGTCGCCGACTCGGCCACGTGGATCGTCGGCGCCCCCATCGTAATTTTCGGCCACA
>Ga0255052_10001875_pt1 | contig 15503 bp, 7 predicted proteins | sample JV7_2_21_MG_FD_188632 | JGI IMG/M metagenome (GOLD analysis project Ga0255052, IMG submission 188632) | Seawater microbial communities from Jervis Inlet, British Columbia, Canada - JV7_2_21 | ecosystem: Environmental > Aquatic > Marine > Inlet | place: Canada: British Columbia | collected...
GCGCAGGTCTTCATCGGCATTCAGACTGGAGTAAGTCGAGACTCTTGCGGCTTCGCGAGTCGTGTCTGAGATGAGGAGCAACGTGTCGTAAAGACTGTCGGCACTGTCGCCAAGCGTCCCACGACGCGCTTCGATTTCTTCAAACCGTGCCATGACATCGTCGCGCGCTTCTTCCCAGGCCTCGACCGTTGGATAAAGCTCCGTCAGGTCCCAGGTATATTTGGGGTCGACCTCGGTGGCTTCGTCCTGACCCAGCGCGGCGCCTGCAAAGATGATTGAGAACGCAGCCAGCGCTGCCTTGTATTTAAGAGTCATTCGAAATTCCCCACTTGCGATTTGTTTGGCGGATTTGAACAGATTGAGGCCTGACAGTTCAATAGATAAAAACCGGGGTTGAACCAGGGATTTCACTGAATTCATCCATCATCCTCTACTAGTGGCAAAACTTAGGTTCGACCCCGGTTTTCAGATCACTGGAAGATGACGAAAGGTACCAGCCACGCTAGTTTGCGCGCCTTCTTGAGGATCACGGGTTGCCGGAATAGCGACGATTTGCTCCAGCCACATGCTAGACTCCTAGCCGGTTCTGATCGAGCGCAAAACAGCAATAGATGAATAGATTCATCAGGGAACTACGTCGTCGCGAAGTGTTTCGCACGGCCGGCCTATATGTCGGGGTCAGCTGGATCCTGATCGAGGTCGCGAGCGTCCTCCTGCCCACGTTCGACGCACCCGAATGGATAATGCGTGCGATCGTCATCGTGGCGGTCGTCGGCTTTCCGGTCATGCTGGTGCTGGCATGGATATACGACTTCACGGATCACGGCATCGAGGTACAGGGTGATCTAACTGAAACGATGGTGGCGGCCCGTAGCCGGAAGATGGATGTCGTCGTCATCGGAGTCTTGACAGTTGCATTGCTTTTTTCCGTTTACCTGAATATCACGGGCGGGCCGGAAGTAGTCGAAGAGCCGGATCCCATATCAGTGCTGATCGCCAATTTTGACAATCAAACCGGCAATGAGCTATTTGATGGATCACTCGAGCAGGCCCTGAACATCGGCATCGAGGGCGCATCATTTATCAGCAGTTATTCGCGGAACAGTGCGTTGCGTCAGGCGCAGACGCTCGAGCTGGGCGAAGAGCTCAATGAGGAGACTGCAAGGCTCGTCGCCGTGCGACAGGACGTTCGTATGGTTCTGGCGGGCACAATCGCAAATGATGGCGACCGCTTCGACCTGACCCTGCGGATCGTCGATCCGACTGGTGGCGAGATTGTTGCCGAAGCGAATGCGCGAGCTAAAAGCAGCGCTGACGTCCTGGGCGCAATCAATACACTGGCAGCGGATATCAGAAAGGAGCTCGGTGAGGACTCTCTCGATCTGGATAAGCTTGAGGCTGGCGAAACCGTCACTGCCGCTTCGATCGAGGCCATCAAGTTCTATACAGATGCGCAGGACCTCGCACGTACCGGCAGAGACGAAGAGGCAATCGCCTTGTACGCAAAAGCGGTGGAGGAAGATCCGAGCATGGCACGTGCCTACTCCGGATGGGGCCTGTCCGCGCACAAGATTGGACGACCGACCGAGTCAGATGAGCAGTGGCAAAAAGCATTGTCATTGCTCGATCGCATGACGGAGCGTGAGCGATATCGAACGCTCGGGCTCTATTACACGGTTGTTTCACTGAATTACGATACTGCCATTGAGAACTACGAGCAGCTGGTCGAAAAATTTCCTGCCGATGGCGCCGGCATCAACAACCTGGTCTTTCTTTACGCAACCACGGCACAGTACGACAGGGCGTTTGCGCAAAGCGGGAAGTTGCTGGAGATCTATCCAGGTCGAACGATTTATCATTTCAATCACGCCTTGGCTGCCACCTACTCCGGCGATATCGTCACCGCCGCCGCCGAGGCACAAAAAATTATTGCCCAGGATACTGCTTACTTCAAGGCGTACCTGATTCTTGCAATAGTCTCTCTTTACGATGGTGACAATGCCGCCGCGATCACCGCTTATCAGCGCATGGCAGAAACAGGTGTCAGGGGTGCATCGTTGGCAAACAGCGGCCTTGCTGATATCGCAATATTTGAAGGTCGTTACGCGGATGCTGTCGGCATTCTCCGCGACGCGATTGCACAAGACGAGTCTGAAGGTAATGAGCGCGGAATTGGTACAAAGAAAATTGCACTGGCGCATGCCCAGATAGCGCTCGGTGAAGTCGATGAAGGCGCGAAGCTAATTGCCGATCTCGCGATGAGTCGTGGCGACGGGCAACTGGTTCCGTCAGCGGAGATATTTGCAGAGAACGGGCGCTTCGACGATGCGTTCAGAATCGCGGAGCGCTATCGGAAGCAACTGGGACCCACGGCTCGCGCGTACGCCAACCTGATTGACGGTATCAATTACGTAAATCAGGAAGAACATGTCGTGGCGATCGAATCACTGCGAAAAGCTCTGGAATCCGCGGATCTGTGGATCGTTCGCTATTACCTGGCGCAGGCCTACCTTGGTGCCGGTTACCCGGCTGAGGCCAGTGCCGAATTTGACAGCCTTATCAACAGGCGTAATGAAGCGGCGATATTATTCTTCGACGACGTGCCAACCTGGCGCTACACTGCATCACTGGATGACTGGAAGGAAAAAGCAGCCAGTGCGATTTCAAACCTGAGCGCGAATAACAAATAAAAAACCGGCCTCGAAAAGGGGCCGGTTTGGTCTTGCTTGAGGAAACGCCGCTATCTACTTGAGGCTTACGCACACTGTCGACTCCGATGTGCCCGGCGGCAATATTGTGAAATTGTAGTACCCCGGTATCGGTGGCGTATGCCAGCTGAACTGCGTGATTTCCTGAGAAGCCGACCAACGGAAGCTGCTCCATCCGGCATCCTCGCCGCTGCCCAGGCCGAAATCTACGCCCTCAGTCTCGCATCTTCGATCCTCGTACGGCCCGACCCAGGTTGCCGCGTGCTCAAACGACGAGGAATCTACACGCGTTCCGTTGTCTTCATAGTAGAAATCAACCGGCAATGTACTCCCTGCTGGCGCCTGAAGTTTGCCACTCTTCGGTAAAACAAAGAAGAGGTCGTACTGGAACGCGACGGTCAGCCGCAACGTCGTCGTCGCTGTCTTGTTTTGGCTGTCCGTCGCCGTGCACTCGATCGCATAGTAGTTAGGATCAGCGGTTGGCTCATTGACAAGGTAGACGGTCGGATCGGCGATCAGGCAGGCGATCGTGACCGCATCAAGGTCGACGAGGTCAGAAGCTGTAATGTTCGCTTCAAGATCCGCCCTGGAGACAGTGGCGGACGCGCTGGTCGTATACACCGTCAGCGGTGTTGCGCTGATAGTTGGTGGCGTGGTGTCGACAACGCTTACGGTTGTCATCACCGCACCCTGGTTCCCTGCGTCATCGGTCGCCGTGCAGGTGAGAACACTATTACCCAGTGGGAAGATATAACCCGATGTGACCGGATTGCCGCCTACCGTGCAAGTCGAAGGTAACGAACCGCTGACGGTGTCCGTAGCCGTTGCTGTGAAGGCGACGCTCGCGCCGTTCGGGTCGGTAGCCTCAGTCGATAGTGCGACATTGATAGTCACTGCCGGCGGTGTGTTATCACCGACGCTCACGTTAAACGCCGGCGCGCTCGATGCAGAGTTGCCCCTCGCATCCGTTGACGAACAGCTGACTGGAGTGTCACCAAGCGGGAACGTGGATGTCGGTCCGAGGGCTGCACCGCCGGCCGATACACCAGTACAGGTAGCAGCCCGCAAGCCATCCACGGTATCCAGCGCCGCCATTGCCACCGGGTCGGTCCAGAGTGGTGAGCCAGTCGGAGGCGTATAGCCAGTGCTGTCTGCAGCTTCAAGATCCAAATCTGCAGGTAATGGCAAGGTACCCGCGCCGCCAAAGGCCGGTGCCGTCTTGTCCTGCACAGTCACCGTGAATATTGTCCTGGCCGTCAGCGGGAAGCCGGGATCGCCCGGATTCAAGGGGTTACCGAAGGAATCCTGGGGATTTCCCGCCGCATCGCGTGCGACGCACGTCACGGTGTGCACGGTCTGATCGTCACCGCTGTTTAGCGCGAAATTACTTTCGCTGGCGGGTGAGCAGTTGGTTTCAACTGTTCCGTCACGGACATCGCTGGCAAGGACCGGATCCCACAAGAGGCCAGTCGAAACATAGCCGCTTGCATTATTCGCTTCGACTATCTCATTCGTCGTAATAGTTGTAATGACCGGCGCAGTCGTGTCGACGACGGTCGCGACAAATGTCACGGCATCACTGGAATGACCGGCGCTGTCAGTCGCGATGCAGCTGATCGTATTACCGCCAAAAGTCAGATCCGTGGCCGGAGTGCAGACGGCCGGGATGGCCGAGGCTCCGTCGATTCCGTCGGATGCCGTGACATTCCAAAGGCCAGTCGTTGAGCCAGCATAACCAATGACAGGATCGTTACTGTTGGCCTCGATCGGTTCCGTTGGCAGCGAACCCGGATCGATGATTGGCCTGTCCTCGACAGTGACGTAGAACGGTGCCGTAGTGACACTGTTGGTGCCCTGGTCCGTCGCGGTACAAGTGATGCTTGAGGTACCAACCGGGAAGTCGTCGTACACGAAGACGGACTCCATGATGCCGGTTGCGCTGTTGTACTCGCTCAGCGCCTGGTCCGGCAGAATCGGGGGCTGCGATCCGTTGACGACGCAGCTGACGACCAGTTCGTTCTCGAGATCCTTGACATCAATCGGCCAGCTAATCGTGAATGTTCGCGGATTGGCGTCGGGCTCGACAACCGCCAGGTCCAGTGTCGGAGTGAATGTTGGTGGAATAGGGCTGACGATGACCGGACCGGTGCTGTCCGTGACGCTTACCGTTCGCGTCTTCTCGACCGCAGTAAGCGAAGCTGCGTCGACAGCGTTGTAATGCACTGTATACAAACCAGCAATGTCGGTATCGATAGCGGAAATCTCTACCCCGTTCTCATCCTTGTAAGTGGTAAGCAATACGATCCCGGGTGAACCGCTGTCAATTACTATCGCCTCGGCATCAGAATACAGCTCTCCCGCCTCAATGCTGACATCAAGCAGCCCACCGACGAGATTTGGTGTGATGACCGGCGGTTCTGTGTCTGTCACTGTGAACAGGCGCGTCAGCTCTGCTTTATTTGCGACAGGCAGGACGTTGTCGTAGGCGGTAAACGTCACTGTGAAACTCCAACCATGCGTTGCCGTATCTGCAACAGTAGCCCAATCACTCGAAACCGTCACGACGCCATCCATTTCGTCAAGTGCCGTGGCGCCCAGATCATCTTCTGAGTAAATGTTTCCGGCTACATCTTTGTAAGTGTATCCCGCCTCCAAAGCCGTCACTCCAGGGTTCTTCAGCGTGATCACCGGTGGGGTCTTGTCCAGCACGGTGACGCTCCTGGTCGTGGTCGAAGAATTCAGGGCTGCATCGGTCGCTGTGTAGGTGATCGTGTAGGTGCCTGGCTGTGTCGTGTCACCGTTCCAGCCGCTTACCGACACCGAAACCACGCCATCGACTGAATCGCTCGCGGTAGCTGCTGATAAATGGAAATAGGGACCCGTGTCCTCGATAACTGTATCCGGACTTGGGCCCGATACAGTAATTACCGGCGGGGTCGTGTCGGGGGGGGTGAAGTCCACCTCACACAGGTGGTTAACCTCGATGCCCGGGAGTTCGGCGTCGCAGGTGACCAAATTTCCCGGCTGTGTGAACAGGGCAGCGCCGGACCCTTTGTTCAGCGTGTTGATGTCTATGGGCGGATTAATGACACGATAAGTAATCACGGCGGACGCGTCCGGCGGGATGAAAAAGCCGGGCGTATCGGCTTGCAGCGGGTCCGGGTCATTGACGGTGCCATTGAATTCCGCCGCAAGAATCTGGTCGCCGCTCAAAATGGCTGCATATAGAATCTGGCTGTCGACGATGATTTCCGCTGAACAACTTTGGGTATTCGCGAATCCGACCGTTGCGTTCATATAGCCGCGGCGCACAGTCATCAATACCGTGGATTCATTTGCGAACACGGCTGTCGCCAATTCGTCCGCCACATCCGGGCTGAATATTGGTCTGATATCGACCCCCGTGGTCGTATTGCCCGACGAGTCGACCGTCCAGCTGACCTCGGCGTACTCATCGCCTGGCGCCGAATTCTCGAGCTCGAAGTTCTCGAGTTCGAAATTCTGGATACTGGAGGCGAAGACCGATTCGTTTTCGAGTTCGAAGTTCTCGAGGTCGAAGTTCTCGAGTTCGAAGTTTTCGAGTTCGAAGTTCTCGAGTTCGAAGTTCTCGAGGTCGAAGTTCTCGAGGTCGAAGTTCTCGAGTTCGAAGTTCTCGAGATCGAAGTAAAGCAATCGATTGGGGTCTTCACCCACATTGTTCAGATTCACGACGATGTTTTCCAGATCAAATGCCTGGTACAGGTCGAACTCGGTATTCGTGTTTTCGAGGTCGAAGTTCTCGAGATCGAAGAAAATCAGCGTATTCTCGAGATCGAAGCTCGAGAAATCGAGGTTTTCCAGGTCGAATAATTCCGGCGTATTCTCGAGATCGAAACTCTCCCCGCCCAGTATTGCAAAATTGGGGTCCACGCCGATCTCGCGTTTCAGGATCAGGTCGTAAAACTCGCCGCCGGCCAGCAGGTCGATCGGGACGTCGCCCGGAACTTCCGGATCGGGATTCGACTGGACGGTTTCGAGCGGTGGGGTTTCAAGGCTTGTCCTGAGGAGTGGTACGCGCGCCAGGATTTCACCGGTCTCCGCGTCCGTTACTTCGAGGATTACAGTAGCCGGCAGGTCGGGCAACGCACCCGAGTCGCCAAAATCGAACGCGGTGCGCACGTTTCCGGAACCGGCCGGAACGTTTACGGGAATGCTCAGTATCGAATCTGCTGCATCCGCGCCGAAACTGACGAATTCGCCTGGCGGCAACGTAAGGTCAACCGTGCGGTCTGACCTGGAGCCGTTGCGGAGCTGCAGGACGAACGTGCTCCTGCTGCCGTCGGCCGGTTTTATTGCCGACACCACCCTGGCGCTGATGTCGGGAAGCATCGCGGCGGTCATAATGGTCTGGTTTCGGGTCAGGGGCGCGCGAGCCTTGCCGTCTGTATACGCGGCGAGGCAAGTCAGCGGCGGTCCGTCGTTGGAGCCGTCTTCACCCTGCAATGGCAGCAAGGTGCCGGGGTCCGTGTACGTGCTTGCGCAGCCTGCTGTACCAGAGACCCACATCTGAAGACTCTCGTCCCACTCGTCGCAGCCTGTATAGAAGATCTTGCCTCGCGCTTTGTGATTACTGGTCCAGCCAGCGCGAAACGCAGGTTCTATTGATGCAAACAGATCCGTGAACGGGTCGAGCGCCGGCTCGTTCGAAACCCATTCGAGATCGAATCGCTGGCGCAACGAACGGGCTGTCATCCCGTTGTAGTCGCCAATGAAGCTCGCTTTGCCTTTTTCGAACATGCGCCCACAGCAGTAATTCCATTCGACCTGCTCACGAACGCCCGCCAGCGCGCCCGGTTTCTGGCGGGTTGCAAACTGGGAAATGCGCACGGAGTTCGAACGCATCTGGTCAGGATCGGACGCATCGGTCGCGTAGAATGTATCTTTGTTGACCGTGTATTCTCGAATCTCGCCGCCGTGTCGTACTGATGTGGCAAATTGTTCGAGCGTACGCCGAAGCGGGACGTTGTTCTTGATTGGCGGCAGTAACGATGGGTCCGGTACGCCTTCATACGCGCCTGCAGGTAACAGGGTTGGTGTAACCTTTGCGTTCGGGTCATTTGCCGGCACGCCCGGCTCGAGATGCAACACCATATCTTCGACGAATGGAGCGGCGGGCAGGCCTTGCATTAACGTGTTGAACTTGTCGAGCCTCGTGTCGAAAAATGAGCAGGTCTCGATTCCCTGAGCTGCCGCGCAGGCTGGCATGAACTGGTGGCTGCGTTTTCTGACCGTTTCGTCAGACTCGTTCGTATCTTCCTGCGGGTCGATGGCAACTGGCGTACCCCATGACAGATTTTTGCTGCCGGTGCCGCGGATCATCATGATTCGCGAGAAGTTGAGCGAGGTGCGCACCATGCCGTCCTTGATCCGGTTACCGTCGACGTCCTCGGATTCGCCGAAATCGTCAAAATCGTCCGCCAGCATGACGTCGCTCATAAGCGGTTCACCCGGCTTGTTGCCCTTGCCCGGATTGAAACAGGTTTCGGTCGCATCGTTTCGGGCCGCAACATACACGGCGACATCGTTGGGACCGGAATTCACGATAATCGGCAAGGAATTGGTACGGAAACGTGCAGCGCCGGTCGTCTGGTTGAACGGGCAAATCTTCGCAACTTCCCTGGCCGCGCCGTACGTCTCCCCGTAATCCGTAGAACTCGCGTACATGACGGCAGCGTCTTCGTTGTGATCCTGGAATCGCAACCAGACGACGGTCACGTCCTTACCGAAATTTCGCGTTGCAATGCTGGTGCCCTGGTTGATCTCGATGCTTGAACTCAGCTTGTTCTTGATATTAAAGGTGACGCCGCCATCATCGGACGCAAAGCATTCGACCTTGGTGCCGTCGTTGTTATCATTGCCGACGAAAAGCGTCATGCAAAGATGCAAGCGATGTGCCGGAACGTTGAGCATATATTCTTCATGGGAATTGTCCGGGTTGAGCGGATCCTGAAAGGCGGGGATCGCAAACTGGATGTCGGGTAAGTTCCTGTCCGGGTCCAGGATGGACAGCTTGAACGACGGCTTGTCATAGAGCCTGCTGGTCGTGCCAGTGGCTACCGTAAGATGGTCGAGAAAGCGAAACGGTTCTCCGACCTCTCGAATGGGCTCGTAGAAGCGGGCTATGTGCATGGTCGGGACCGTGGAGCCGTCACGCGTGAAGGCCATATGGTTGTAGTACATAATGTACGGCGCGATTTCGAGATTCGGATCAGCCCCGCCTTTTTGTCCGAGATTCGGGTTGTCCCCGAGGTGACCGGGGATGAGCCCGCTGGTCCAAATCGAGCCGTCGATGGTCGTTGCAATGCCCGGCCATGCGCCACCGATGATCGGATCAGTGACACCGCGATAGTCATTGAAGCCGGCTGCGATGTGCCCCGGGAACACCAGTGATTCGACCAGGTCAACTTCGTTTTGCTGTAGGGTCGGCTTGCCGGCGTACCACGTACCCAACCGCGTCGGTCCGATGACGTCCACATTTTCCTGCGGTAACGCTCCGGCTAATTCCTGAGTGAAAGCCTGGTCAATAGCGCCGAGCAACATGAGCCCGGTTACGACGATTGATGCCGAATGGCGACCAAACGAACCGAAGTTCGTTTTCGTGATTCCTTCCATTTCTCGCTCCTACCGGCAGCCTCTTTCTAATAGCTTTTTTAGGCTCGGATGGCCCTGGGCTGCCTTTTCTGATTTTGTGTGAGCATTATAGGCCAAATGCCCGAAACACGGAGAAATATTGGTGCTTGCGAAAAACAACGGCAAAAACGTGACCCGTCAAAAAAATCTTTCCCGTTATGTGAAATTGGGACCACGATTGGCAGTGTCGGGGTCAAACAAAATCATGACAATTCCTGACTGTCGGAACCCCGGGACAGCATTAGAATCGAAACACTTCACTACGTCTCAGAGTACGCACCGTGAAAACAATCGTCATTGCAGTCATCCTCAGTGCGTCAGCTGCGTTCGCGGCTGCGACGTGGGTGTATTCACCAGCCCGTGAGGCAGAATCTGCAGCATCAAACGTGTCGTTCGATTCCGGTCTGCCGGCAGATGCACGCATAGCGGCACTTGAACAGGCTGTCAGCCAGGAGCGCATGGCACGCCAGTTATTGCAGGAGGAAGTCCTTTACCTCACGGAGGAGTTGAACGGACTGATTGCAGGCACGGAATCTGACCCGGTAAACAGGCGCGAAGATCCGGTTGAAAGACAGCCGGACATGACGCGGGAATCGCGCCGGGAAATGTTTGCCCGGCGCAATTCGCCGGAAGGGCGCACCCAGCGGCTTGTCGACGCAGGCATTGAGCCGGGCTTGGCCAGCTGGATTATCCAGCGTGAGCAGGAATTGCAGATGGAGGCCTTGCAGGCTCGCTACGAAGCCGGGCAGAGCGGCGATCCCCGGGAATTCTTTCGCGAGCAGATGTCGACCGGAAGCGCACTTCGTGAAGAGTTAGGCAATGCGAATTACGAGCGATACCTGGAAGCCAATGGCCGGCCCACGAGCGTGGGCATCGGGAGCGTGATTGGCAGCTCCCCGGCGCAGTCTGCCGGCCTCAGGCCGGGCGACGAGATAGTCAGTTACGGCGGCGAACGTGTGTACAGCATGACGGACATCAATTTGGCGTCGATGGACGGTGTTGCGGGCCAGAACGTCGTAGTCGATATCGTCAGGGACGGCATGCCCATGCAGGTGGTGCTGCCGAGAGGCCCTTTGGGGATAACATCCAGTCGTCGCGGCCGGTAGGCGCCGGATAGCAGCTACGTAATCCATGGATTGAGCTGGCGGAATCGGTCGCCGCCATGCAAAATGAACGCCGGCAATAATAAGAACAAGACCGGTATCCAGTTGGGCAGACTCCGCTACACAATTCCAAATAGTTTTACGGCGATGAGCCTCTTGCTCGGCATCGGTTCCATCGTTACTGGTCAGCTCGGGGACCTCGAACTCGCCGGCTGGATGATCATCTGGTGTGGCCTCCTCGACGTTCTGGATGGCGTCGCGGCACGGCTTCTCAAGGCAACATCCGATTTTGGCGCTGAATTCGACTCAATGGCTGATCTCGTAGCGTTCGGTGTGGCACCCGGCATGCTTGTGCTGCAGACCGGCATCGAATATGCAGGATTTGAACTGTTCTCGGGCGCATTCTGGATACTGCTCGTGTCGGTTGGTGTTTTTGTCTTAAGTGGAGCGATGCGGCTGGCGCGATTCAATCTTCCCGGTGGTAAGACGAAGCATGGCTGGTTCACCGGCATTCCGATTACAGCCGCAGGCGGCGGACTATTATCGTCGGCCGTCATTCTGCTTGTCAGGTATCCGGAAATCGCCTATGCAATGCCATTGCATGCATACCTGCCAGTGGCCATGTTTGTCCTGTCGCTCGGAATGATTTCCACAATTCGTTTCCCGAAAGCGGTGAAGCGCGACGGCATAGTCATTAATAGCTTTACGGTATTCACGATCGTGTCCACTTATTACTGCGGCATTACACGCAGCTATCCGGAGTTCCTGTTCTTCATGGGTCTTCTGATCTTGATCGGTGGAATCATCGCAGGCCGTATTTCCAAGATTCGAGAGCGGGAAGGCTGACGGGGATCGGTAATTCCGCAATGCACAGCCTGAACTGGATTACCAATGACTTCTGATACTGTGGCGATGATCGAGCGCCGCAACAAATTGCTGGGATCGGCATACAGACTCTTTTATCAGGAGCCTGTACACATTGTGCGCGGTGAAGGTGTCTGGCTCTATGATAACGATGGGCAGAAATATCTCGATATGTATAACAACGTGCCGCATGTCGGGCACTGTCACCCGCATGTTGTCGAAGCACTCGCCAAACAGATTGCGACATTAAATACGCATACGCGTTATCTGCACGAGAATGTACTGGATTATGCCGAACGTCTTACTGGCAAGTTTCCGGACGTTCTCGATACCGCTATGTTCAGCTGCACCGGTAGCGAGGCGAACGAACTGGCTTTGAGAATCGCACGGGCCTGCACTGGCGGCACGGGCCTTATCGTCACCGACTCTGCATACCACGGCAATACAAAGGCTATCTACGAGATTTCAACCGAGGACATTCCGGCTGACGAGGTGCCGGATTACGTCGTGACCGTTCCCAGCCCGGACACCTATCGCGGCGAGCATCGAGGTGAAGATGCCGGCGAGTTGTATGCAGAGCATCTCAATGACGCCTTGGCAACGCTTGAGAATCGTGGTATCCAGCCGGCCGCTTTTATTGTTGACACCATATTTTCGAGCGGGGGTGTTGTCGCAACGCCACCGGGCTATTTGAAGAAGTCGGCGGAAATCATTCGTCGCGCGGGCGGCTTGTTCGTCGCCGATGAGGTGCAACCCGGTTTCGGTCGCACTGGCAGAAATTTCTGGGGCTATGAAATCGATGCAGTGATTCCGGACATCGTCACGATGGGGAAGCCTATGGGTAACGGCCATCCGTTGGCAGCGACCGTTACCCGAAGGGATCTGATTGACGAATTTTCAGGACACGCCCATTACTTCAATACTTTCGGCGGTAACCCGGTCTCGTGTGCGGCAGGGCTGGCGGTGCTCGATGTCATAGAGCAGGAAGAATTGCAGGCCAATGCACTCAATGTCGGGCTCTACCTAAATGAAGGGCTTGCCGAACTGGCTTCGCGATACGACTCGATCGGAGATGTTCGGGGCGATGGGCTTTTTAAGGCCGTCGAGATGGTCGTTGACCGTCAAACCCGGGAACCAGCCCGCGAACTCGCGCCCAAAATCGTGGACGAACTGCGTAAGCGGCACATTCTGGCCGGGTCCATCGGCATCGATGACAATATTTTAAAGCTCCGCCCACCAATGGTGTTTTCAAAAGAAAACGCCGACTTGTTTTTGCAAACCTTCGACGAGGTGCTTGCCGCGTCGTAAACGATCAGGGGAACCGATATGAGTAAGCGTGTGCTTTGGCTTGCGTTGTTCACACTAATATCAGCATGTGGTCAGGCACCATCCGGTGGCCAGGCGGATATCGCGAGTCAGGTCGGCCAGATGCAGGAGTTACCCGGCTACTTCGACCTTTACTGGGACGATGGCAAAGGCCGGTTGATCATTCGGATTGACGATTTTGACGAGCCGTTCCTCTATCAGTCGTCAATGGCCCGCGGCGTTGGTTCCAACGACCTTGGCCTCGACCGTGGCCAGCTCGGCGCGACCAGGGTGGTTGAGTTTCAGCGGTCCGGGCCGAAGATCCTCCTGATTGAAAATAATCTCGATTACCGCGCGCAAAGCGACAACGTCGATGAGAGGGCGGCTGTTGATGAATCGTTCGCGAGGTCTGTCGTCTGGGGATTCGAGTCCCTCGGCGAGCAGGGCGGATCTGTCTATGTCGACGCGACGGACTTCCTGATTCGCGATGCGCATCGCATCGCGGCCCGCCTTGCGGGAAGCAATGAAGGTACGTTCAAGCCCGATGCGTCACGTTCGGCGATCTACATGCCGAATACCAAAGCGTTTCCTGACAATTCGGAAATGGAGTCGATTGTCACGTTCACCGGGCAGGCTACCGGCCCCTGGCTGCGGACCGTCACACCCGATGCCGAATCGTTTTCCGTGCACCTTCATCACTCGTTCATTCGATTGCCGGATGACAACTACGTGCCGCTGCCGTTCGAGACCAGGTCCGGTTTTTTCGGCGGCAGCTTTCAGGACTACGCAACCCCGGTTGGCGATCCGTTGATCGGAACTTTTGCGTCCCGCCACAGGCTGGAAAAGAAAGATCCGACAGCGGCTGTGAGTGAAGCCGTCGAACCTATCATTTATTACGTCGATCGCGGTGCGCCTGAGCCAATCCGGACCGCGTTGATGGAAGGTGCTGCCTGGTGGAACCAGGCATTCGAAGCGGCTGGTTATAAAGACGCTTTTCAGGTGGAGCTGTTGCCCGAAGGTGCGGACCCGATGGACGTTCGCTACAACGTCATCCAGTGGGTGCATCGTTCTACGCGGGGCTGGTCCTATGGCGGTGGCATTTTCGACCCGCGCACCGGTGAAATCATGAAAGGAAAGGTAACGCTGGGCTCGCTTCGCGTGCGCCAGGACTACCTGATCGCCGAAGGACTCACGGCGCCTTACGATGATGAGGAAAAGCCGGACATTCCAATGGAAATGGCGTTGGCGAGAATTCGCCAGCTCGCCGCGCATGAGGTCGGGCATACACTTGGTATCCAGCACAACATGGCGGCCAGCACGCAGGGACGCACGTCGGTCATGGACTATCCTCATCCGCTTATTCAGTTTGATGCGAACGGCAACATCAACCTCGATGAGGCCTATGCGGTCGGTATTGGTGAATGGGACAAGCGCGTAGTTCTTTACGGTTACCAGGATTTTCCTGATGACGCAGATGTTGAGGCCGGGCGCGACCAGATCATGGCGGACACGATCGACTCCGGAATCGTGTACGTCAATGATGGCGATTCCCGGCCCATTGGCAGCGCACATCCGCTGGGAAATCTCTGGGACAACGGTGCTGACTCAATCGCGGAGCTCGAAAACTTGCTGCAGGTTCGCGCTTACGCAATGGGTCGGATGTCCGAGCGCAACATTCGTCCGGGCCGGCCGATGGCCACGCTCGAGGAGGTGCTTGTACCGATCTACCTGATACACCGTTTTCAGCTCATTGCCGTTGGCAAACTGGTCGGTGGCGAAGAATTCAATTATGCACTTCGGGGTGACGGGCAGGGCATCAGTACGCTGGTATCGGCAGACAGGCAGCGCGAAGCGATTGCGGCCCTTCTGAATACAATAAGCCCGGCAGTGTTGCGTGTGCCCGATAATGTATTACGGCTGATACCACCGAGACCGCCGGGACATCCCAAGTCGCGGGAGACCTTTCCGAGCAGCACCGGCAAAATATTCGAACAGTTCGGTGCCGCTCAGAGTGCTGCCGCCCTGACGCTGGAAGTAATGCTGGAGCCGAGTCGCGCCGCACGCCTGATCGCCTCGAATGCGCGGCAGGACGATGCCTGGATTTGTTGAGCTGACAGATGACTTGCTGCGGGCCACGTGGTTTGCATCGCATCGTTCGGGCATCGATGGCGAAATTCAGAGGCAGACGAACAGCCTGGCGCTGGAAAGACTGATGATGCTGGCTGTAAATAATGATGCGGATACGCAGGTGCGGGCGATTGCGCTTGATGCGATAAACCAGCTTGATAACTGGCTGGCGCTGCGTGCCGCGAGTGAGAATGACAGTTCGTGGCGTGCGCATTACGGATTCGCAAGATTTCAGATCGAACAGATGCGAAATGATCCGTCGAGTGTCGAGCAAATCGAGCCGGTAACCGTTCCACCCGGGGAGCCCATTGGTACAACAGACATGAGCACGACGCTGGACTGGTACTAATAACAAGTAGAGAAGGGGAAGGACTGTGTTTGGACTGCCCGTTGAAACTGCACTACTCGTATTCGGCTTTCCGGTCTTCTGGATCCTGTACACGATCGCATTCCTTGCCCTGTCGAAAGACTGGGGCAAAGAAGACGTTGCCGGTGACGACGCGCCATGAGTGGCACCGTCATATTCTTTCTCGTTTTCTATTACGTTGTCGTGCTCGGCATTGGTTACTGGGCGATGCGGAAGGGAGGTAGCGAGGATCTCGAGGGCTATTTGCTCGGGGGCCGCAAGGTCGGACCCATGGCGACGGCGCTAACACTGCAAAGTACCTCGATGAGCGGTTATATGTTCCTGGGCGCCGGTGGGCTCGGTTATTTGCAGGGCTACTGG
>Ga0255052_10001876_pt1 | contig 15501 bp, 30 predicted proteins | sample JV7_2_21_MG_FD_188632 | JGI IMG/M metagenome (GOLD analysis project Ga0255052, IMG submission 188632) | Seawater microbial communities from Jervis Inlet, British Columbia, Canada - JV7_2_21 | ecosystem: Environmental > Aquatic > Marine > Inlet | place: Canada: British Columbia | collected...
TCAACTGGCGAATCCGCTTTCTGTCCCCTACGTAAATGTACAATTAATTTAGAGTAATGTTTAAGAGCATTTCCTCCTGATAATTGGTCAAATGCAATAAATCCTACACTAGTTCTAGTCTGTCCAATTAAAAATAATGCAACATTATTTCTGCCGATAGGGTCAATAGCTACTCTGAAAAATTGAGATAATTTACGAGCAAGCAAAGCCATAGATTCTTTTTCTAAACTTTTTTGTTTTCCGCTTTTTTCTTCTTGTTCACTTTTTGGAGAAAGACCTTGTATACTATCTAATACAATGACATCAACTAAACCTTCTCTAGCAAATTTAATAATACTATCTAATGATTGTTCCGCTTTTGGAAAATGTCCAACGAGCAAATCATTTAAATTAACTCCGAATTTTTTAGCTCTATCAGGGTCGAATCCTTCTAATGCTATATAATAAACAATTTTTCCATATTTTTGTGCTGATGCTATGAGATTATAACCAACTGTTGTTTTTCCACAGCTAGGACTTCCCCATACAGTTGTTACTCTCCCATAAGGTATGCCTCCACCTAAAAGAGTGTCAATTTCTGGTACTCCAACAGAGATTTGTTTCACACTTTCTTCGTCTTTCCCAAAATGAATAGTGTCCATTTTAGTTTCTTTATTTATTTCTCTAATACTTTTCTTGAGAAGTTCTAAACGTTCCTTTTTAGTCATTTTTTTCATTAGTTACTCCTATATTAATTATAGTTAATTTAGGTTCATTATCTAATTTATTCTGTACAATATTTGTACGTATATATTTGAATAATATTTTTCCATCTCTTTTTTTAGAACTTACATATTCCATATGAATTCTTAAAGTTACATAAAACTCCATTAACTCTCTATATATAACAGTTTCTTCTTTAGTAAATTTATGTCTGATTTGACTAAGTAAAATTACGGTAACGTTATTTTTCTTAATTTTTCCACTAAGTTTTTTTAAGATTTCAAATAATTGTTTCTTTCCAACTGCTAGTGAAGTAATTGTATCTACAACTATTAAATCTATCAAATCTTTATCTATCAAATTTTCAATTGCTTGTAACATATATTCATTCGGCTTGCTAACTATTACTTCAGAAGTATCAAAGTCAATTCCAATTTTTCTAGCATATTCTTTATCCCAACTATAATCACAATCAAAATAAAGACTTATTTTTCCTTCCTTTTGAGCTTCTTTAATAATATTTAAAGCAAGTGTAGTTTTTCCAGTAACTTCTTTGCCATAAATTTCAGTTATATATCCTGTAGGAATACCTCCACTAAGTATATCATCCAAAGTTTTAAACCCTGTTGATAAAGGCTTAGAATTTTTAGGATTAGAATTTTGATTATATCTATTTTCTAATTCGGACATTTTTTTATTGAAATTATTTGCGTTCATTTTAAATTTTCCCATTTAGCTTCATAAAGTAATTCAAAAAAATCATCTACACTTAATGTTACAAACTTTTCTCTCTGTTTATTCTCAGTTACAATTATTAATGGTTTAAAAGTATTTATTGGCATATCAGATAAAGATTTTAACCATTCTTTTTTATAGTCCACAATGATATTATCTTTCGTTAATTTCTGTTTGCACTCTATATAAAAATATTTATTAGAAATATCACAAGATTCATTCCCACAACCAGAGCCTCTCGTTGGACGGGCATAAGGGTCAACTGGTAAGAGCTTTTCTACAATGTATCTTTCTAAACTATTTTTTTTATCACTCATTTAGTTAATTTTCCTTTACTAACTTTTATAGTAGTTCCTTTTATTATTCTAACTTCATTTTCTTTATCCATGATAACATCCATTCCAGTTTCAGAAAATTCACTTGCAAATAAATCTTGAAGTAATGTATTAACTCCCCATTTATCTTCAAAGTCTATTTCTTGATATATCTCTTCCAAACTAAATTTTACAGTCTTCCCTTTTTTCTTAAAATATTTCCCGAATTCCATAGCTTTCCATAACGGTACATCTAACTGTCTCGCCATTTCCCATGTTGTACAGTTATAGTATAAATTTTTTCTTAATTTTTTTCTATTCTTTAATTGTTTTCGATTATATGCTTCTTGTGACATTGCCATATTATTTATCCTCCGAATAAGCAAGCCCTAAAATTACCGCATCTGCTTGGTCTTCACTGATTCCTGTCTCTTTTTCTATTCGTTTACTTAATTTAGTTAATCTATATTTATATGCACTTCTTTTTATTTCTTTAAGTTTTAAAGAAAATTGTACTTCTTTAATTACACTTTCATAGTCTTCGATAGCTTTTTTGGGGGCATATTTATATTTCTTGATAACATACACTTGAATTTCTGCTTTATGACTTGTTCCTTTTATTCCTGCTAATTTTCTAGCATGGGAAGCAGTATATATAATAGGTAATTTAAATTTATAATCTATCCAACTATTAATTACTGCTCCGCTTAATCTTGCAAGAACTAATAAACTTTGAGGATTTTTACTATAATATAATCCTTCTATTATCACTTCATTAATACCTGCATATAAACTTTTAATTTGGTCAGTAACATATTTTATTTTATGATAAATATGAATATCTTTAGCAGGGGTTATTTGCCCTCTCTTTTTTAATTTACCGTCTTTAGTAAATTTAGCCCATCCAGTATTTTTCGTACTCAAATCAAGAGTTAGATACATTTTTTTCCTTTTCTATTTCTTCTATAGTTTTAACTTCTCTAGTATAAAAATCATATTGACAAGGAATATCAAATGTTTTTTTGCCATTTAATAATTTTGGGTCTCGAACAGCATCTATTTGAAATTTTGTATGCGTACCATCATTTTCATCTATGTATAAATATCTACATAGTAAAGCAGGGAATTGTCCTATCTGATTCTCTGCAAAGAATTGATTCTTTTGGTCTTTTTTATTTTTTAACTGAACAAAACAAATCAAAAAACTATTACTCTTTTTTATTTTTTCTACTAATCCGCTAAATAAATTATCAGTCCTAGCAAAATCATTAGGTTTTACCCAATCGAAAATTATTATTGAATTTTTTTCTAATATAACTTCTTCAGGGTCAGAGACGAATACATGGTTAAAATCTCCATCTTTCATTCCTAATTTTAATGCTGTCTTAGAAAACCGCCCACCACTTTCATTATAAATATAATAAGGTTTAATTCCCTGGTCAACTAATCTTTTCACAATATTTATAGCCAGGGTACTTTTTCCATATTTATTTTGGCTTCCTATAATTACTAAATCTTCTCTATTAAGATATGCAATATCCTCGAAATAAGGAACTTTAAAATTAAGAGGGATTCCAGTATTTATTAAGTTATCTTTCCATTCCATACTTTTAATAAGTTTATAAGAATTTTTTCCTTTTTGAATAACTTTATTTTCTTTGACAAGATAAGCGAGGGCTTTATTCAATCTTTGTTTATTTTCTCCAGAAGTAAATCCTCCTGCAACTGCTAATTCAATATCATTTTTGGAAGAAAAAGAATCAATCTCTCTTAAATATTTTACAATTTTATGAGCTAATTCCTGTTCATCAAATACAGAATATTTTTCTAACTCATTTACCATTGCATGTACTTCTCTAGCAGGTAGAGGATTTTTATAAACATGCCTATTTATTGCATGTAATATGAATTCTGTTTGTTTTGAATTAAGTTCTTTTCTAATTATTCCTCCGAATTTTATAAGAGAAGAATTTCTTTGTCCTGTTGCATCTAAGCCTAAATTAAAATTTTCTGTGACTATATCTTCTCGTATTTTTTCACTATGGGTTCTTCTAGGAACAACAACTTTTGATTTGATAAAGTTTTTTAATTCAGACGGTAGTTCAATAATAGGACTTAATTCTCCTATTTTCCTTTGAACTCCTTTAATTATACTTGGATAAATTACTACTTGACCCCCTTCTGATTCTATATCTACTTTATATTCATCTATTCTAGTTTTAGGAATTTCAGAATCATATTTATAAAAATAATGAAAACCTTTTGTACTCTCCTGAACCAATGTTTTTCCTAATAATTTTTTTAAAATTTCAGGAATCGGTTTTTGGTCAATATCCAATATCAAAATATTACTCTTTCTACCAGTTTTAATTCCTATATTAAGACCGCTATCAATCCATCTAAGCCATTCTTTTTTATCTTTATGGGATTTATTAGTCCAATCTTTTTCAGCAGGGATTTTCTTGCTTTTCACAATGGGAACAAGGTCAAATCCATTTTTTACATAGAAATCTAAATGTTCTTCAATGCTTCTTTCATCTTGCTTAGTTACAACATTTATTTTCAACAATTCTTTTAAGTGTTGAATAATTGCTTCATCATCTCCAGGTTTTTTTTCATCATAATCTAAATGCTTGGATATATCAATTAAATTATAAGTCTTATCACAAGGTAGACATTTGATAATATTTGTATTCGGAAGGATATTAGCAGTGAAAGGGTCAGTGTTACAAAAAGGGCACTTTAACATTGTTACAATGCCACATTTTTTATGAGGTATTTTTTTCAATTTTAGATAGACAACAAGATGTTTTAAAATTACCTGTTTAGATAAGTCAGACATTCTTTCTCCTATTATTTTTTATGGTGTACTATTTTATATAAAGTAAAATCAATATTTACTTCTTCTAATGCTTCTAAAACATAATTAGCATATTTTTCATCATCAAATCCTTGAATATATCTATAGTCGTCTCCCCACGGTGCAGGAGTTATTTCATAAATAGCATACATTTTTAAGTCTCCGAATCTAACCATTCCATAATTTCTTCAAATAAATCTCTACGTTCTTCAATTGGACGATTAGTGTTAGTAAATATTTTTTCTTTTCCCCAACATCTGAAAGTTATACGCCATATATTTTTTGTTCTATTATCATAATCAAAATTTACATATTTTATACCTATAATAGTTTCCATTTCTCCTAACAAAAGTTTATCTATTCTTTTTAAAATTATTTCTAAATCCTTTATGCTTAGATTCATTATTTAACCTCCAGATAATTTACTTTAACTTTATAACCTCTTGATTCATACATAGAGATTCTATCTGTTAATTCTTTATCCCTTTTATTTCTAGAATCACTTACTATTAGGATAAGATTTTTTCCTATTAGACGTTCTCCATATTTTTTTACAATCATTTTATCCTCTATTTAATATTGTCAACAACAAATCCAAATTTATTATCTACAATCATATAGTATCCATCAACATATTTACCAGTATTTTCACAATTAATACATTTTTTTCCTTTTTCAGGATAATGATAAGTACACTTTGTTACTAGAGGTTCATATTCTACTATATGTCCATTTACTTTAACTGTGATAGTTTTTAAATTCATTATTAAAAAACTCCTAATACTTTTAGGATAGCAATCGTCCCTGCTACCCCTGCTAGAATACTTCCAATGGTTCGTACTAATTCAAGTTTATGGTTATGTTTATCTAACCAAATTTCACATTTATCTCTAGGACTATTATGTTTTTTCTTTCTCATAATTACCTCATTATTTTATCAGCTAGTCCAATTTTTACTGCTTCTTCTGCTGTAAGAATAGTATCATGACTACACATCTCTTCAATTTGTTTAAGTGTAATTCTTTTCTTTTTCTTTTTCATTCGATTATAATAAATTTTATACATTGTTTCTCGTACTTCTTTAGCATTTTTAGCCCAAGCTTCTACAGATTTACTATCCCCTACAATTACTTCACTTCCATCATGAATCATAAATAAAGAATTTGGCATTAAGTATCTTTTCTTTGCAGATTGGATAATTACACTTGCCATTGAATATATTTTACCCATTCCTACAATTATTACAGGAGCTTTTATAGTTTTAATAACATCATAAATTGCCATACCATCTTCCCAAGACCCCCCTGGAGAATTTAATAGAAGAGTAATAGGAGACTTATTATCTAAAAAATTTAAAATATGAAGATTTTTAATGACTTGACCTGCTGTGATACAGTTAACTTCATTTGATTCGTCAGTTTCGGTATTAATATCTGCTCTTCCAAAATAAATGGTTCGGGTAGGTAAATAAAGATTATCATTGTGGAATTTTTCTATCGAAACAAATAAATTAGGTATTCTTTTCATAATCTCCCTTTCTTTAATTATATCATATTATCTATATACGTGTCAAGGTTTCGATGACAGTTTTTTCTTCTTCATATGGTAGCATGAATGTTCACTTTTAGAAGCAAATAATTTTAAATTTTCAATTCTATTATCATCTTTGATTTCGTTTTTATGATGAATAACTTCTTCAGAAGTCAAATATCTTCCCAAATGTTTTTCCGTTACTAATCTATGTTCTGGAACATATCCTCTTAAAGTTGAATAAGGATGATTTGGTTGTAAAACTAAAATGTAACCACGTGAGCCTCTTTTCTTTTGTCCAATACAAGACACTGCTCCACGTTTGGGAATATTATATTTTTTTAACAATCTTATAATTTTAGTTTCGCCACAATTAAACTGTTCACAAATTTTTTTAAGTTTTTTATGTTCTGTAAAATAAGTACGAAATAAATTTTCTTTAGTAATGTTTTTCTTTTTTATTCTTTTTAAATGATAATCAGCGTCGCAACTTATACAGCCATTTTTAGTTTTCCATGTATCATTTTGTATTTCTCTTTTACACGTTTTACATAAGTGAAGATATAAAATTTCAAATTTCATTATTTTTTCCTATATTTTAATATTAAAATTAATAATATTATCAAATTAACAAAGGGAAATAAATGAGCAAAGAATAAGACCCAATTTTTCATTCCTATACATCCTACAAAAAAACATAAATACGCACTGACACATAGGCATGGGAAGAACAGAGAAAAATCTTCAACTGTCTTCGTTTTAATTGTTTTTATGATTTGTGGTATTAATTCAATTCCCCAAAGTACCCCTGCTATAAAGAAAAAAGTGTTATAATTCATTTTTTGATACCTCCATTTTTAAATAAGGAACGAAACAAAGACACATAAGAGTCGTTGCACTTGCAAAAATTACGTTTATATTATAGCCAAAATTATCATATATTGCTCCTCCAAAGACTCCTCCTAATCTTGCAGTTAAATTACTAACAGATGTTACCAGAGCATAAAATAATCCTTCTCCTCCAGTAGGAACTATCCTTGCAAAAAAAGATAACAACGTTAAAAATGCTATTCCATTAAATGCTCCGAACATTATACTATAAATTAAAATTATCCATTTATTAGGAAGATATAAATAAAATAAGTTTGTTATAGCTGAAAAAATAATCATAAAATACAGAAGTTTTTTCATATCTACTTTATAAGCTTTCCAATAATAAATAGCGTATCCAACTAGCCCTAAAACCGTACCAGTTGCTCCTAACCAGCCTAAAAACATTTTTCCTACTCCCATATGCTCTCTCAATTTTATTGTAAGGGCATATCCAAAGGACGGAGAAAAATTCAAGAAAGCAATAAATAATAGACAAAGAACAAAGTTTTTATTCTTAAATATTTTAAATAATTTTAAAAATGTTTTGAATTCTACTTTCTTTTTTATAGGTTTTTCTTTGTAGTTCTTCTTTAGATATAAAAATGTTAAAATTGGCAGAGCCAAAATCAGCCCATAAGCTACCTTGTAATTGAGAGGTTCGGGTATTTTATCTGCAATCAAAGCACCACAAATAGCCACAAACAGCCCTGCAACGCTAAGAGAAGACCATTGAATAGCTTGTATTCGACCTTTCAAGTCATATTTTTTCTCTAAAATTATCATTTGAGTATCATTACAAACATCAGAAAATGCTAATGCAGAGCTTATAATAAATCCTGTTATTAGTAATGAATAAAAATTTAATCCGAAAAATATGATATAAAGGTAGGTACTAATTAAAAGAATATAATTAGTAAGTAAATAGTATTTAGTACGATAATTTTTTATAGAAAAACAATCTGTTAAAAAGCCAAAGAAAGGTTTGACACACCAAGCTAACCCAATAACAAATGCTACAAGACCTAATTGAAAAGCACTTAATCCCCACGTTTCTCTCTGTAAATAATATAAACATTGAGAAGGCAAGGCACTAAGACCTTGATTCGCATATATAAGCATAAAAAATAATATTGGTATCTTTTTCCAATGTTTCATTTAGTTATCTCTTTCAATAATTTTCGGAATACTTTTTGATAAATATCTTTATTGTTCATTTCATACCAAGCTATATAATCTAAGTATTTAGGTAATTGAAGTTTAAAATGTTTTTTGATAGCGTTATATGCAAATTTCTCTGCTTTATATTCATTTTCGAAAAGACTACTTGACGGATTAAGTGTTTTAATGTGACCTAATTCGTGAAGAATTACGTATGATATTTTCCAGTAAGCTAATTCAGAAATTGTTTTTATATTATAGACTATGATATATTCTAATTCATTAGTTTTTATATTTCTGAAAGTTCTAACCTCTGCTGTACAATCTCTAAATCTTCTATCTGGTTTTACGAGTATAGGTTTTTTAATCTTTAACAATTTACAAAATTTATAAATTGTTTTTCCAAAATAATCTAATTTCTTACTCACCTTTTTCTCCACTTAGCATCTAAAAATAATCGTCCGTTCATGTGGTCTATCTCATGTTGAACAACAATTGCCTCCATACCTTCTAACGAATATTGTCTACCGTCTCCATTTTCTAGTACAATTTCACGATACCGAGCAGTGTCAATGTACAGACCTGGAATACTTAAACATCCTTCTCCTGTAAAACGAAATCGAAAAGATTTTTCTATTATTTTAGGATTCCATAAGTTTAATTTACATTTGGGTAATCTTACAACGCTAACTCTTACTGGAACTCCTATTTGAATCGCACATAAACCATAACCATCTACTTCTTTTAAACTATCTTCCAAATCAGCAAATAAATTAGAGATAGTATCTTTATCAACTTCTTTACTTCTTTGTCTAAGAAAAGTAATATCCTTAATTATTTTTTTCTGCATTATTTATTTCCTCCACAAATTTATTTATATCATCTGCATTAACAGCAAATGCTAGATGGGGGAGATAAAACTTATTATCAGTAAAGAAGCCTTCTTGTTTTATATATGATATACCTACTACTACTCCTACAATTTCAGTATAAGAATTTATACAAGCTCCTCCGCTATTTCCGCTAAAAGCAGGGGCAGAAATCATCATATATTTTCTTTTATTATTTCCAAAAACTTTAGCGGTATAGTTAGAAACGATACCATCATTTACAGTATAATATAAACCAATTGGATGACCCATTGTATAAATTTGTGTTCCTATTCTTGGTCTATCTTCTGCTACATCTAATGCAGTAAAACTACCTTCTGGTCTAGGAGCTTTAATAATTGCCATATCTACATATTTATCTGAATAAACATTATCTCTGGAAATATTTAATATTTTTATAAATTTATGTTTTTTATCATCTGTGACTTGAACCCCAACTTTTCCTTTACAATCAACTATATGTTTAGCAGTTAAAATATAGAGATAATTTTCATCTACTTTAATAATTGTACCTGTCCCTCCTGATTTACCCACTTTAACTTCAACAGTTGCTAATCTTAATTTTATAATTTCAGGTTTAGGGTCAACATTTTTAATGACATAATCCTGGATTTTTTCTTGACTATCTGCTATATCTGTAACAAGATTTAGAGTCATTTTTAAAAGCGGAAGTATCAAATTATCAACAATTGTTTCATTAGCTTCTTCCATATTATTAATTATATTTTTTAACTGGATAATACTACTGCCTAGCATCTTTTGACGTATAGATAATTTAAATACTTTCCTATTAGTTTCAGTTTTATGTTCAAATAATTCTACTATTTTATTCTCCGATAATTTTATACGAGAATCATAGCTATTAAACTCTAGTTGTTGACTATAAATAGTCAGTGTCAAAGCAATCAACATAAGATAAGTTAACCATTTATTTCTTCTCATTCTATTTCCTCCTAGCTATTAAAATTATTAAGGCAGTTTTTTATCAAAACGGTCATAGAGAGCTTCTACGAAATCTCCTAAACTATTCAAATCAACTTGACCTGTCATAGTAGGAACTGCATGACAAACAGATGATAAAATACTTAATGCCCTAATTTGAGCAGATTCTTCAGGATTTTTTGACTTCATATAATCTCTAGGATAAGCAAACTGACCAGATTTTACTGGTGGAGTATCATTTGTACCTTTAGCTTTAGGAGTTGCTTTTTCAGCAGGAGGAGCATTATTATAACCTTTTTTCACTGCTCTAGTAGCTGTATACTGTCCGTTTTTTTCAGTATAAGTTACATCTATTTCATCTCCTTCTTTAAAATTTTTCTTACACCAGTTGTAAACACTTTCGCTACAGCCCATCCAAATCTCTTTCCCTTCACTAGTGACCTTTATCGAAATTCTACTTCCTTTTTTATAAGCAATATTAAATTTCATTATTTTTTCCTTTCTTCTATTGTCGTATATTTATTTGTTACTTTTTTGGTTCTACTTTTTTCGGAGGAGGATTGTAAACTCCTATAAAGTTACTCCTGCCGTCAAATCTCCACTGTCTATCTTTCTGTTTATCAAGTCTTAATTTCTTAAAACCATCTTTCATTCTTCCATTGACAGAAACTTCTATGTCTTCTAACTGCTTAGATACATCTACCAGTGCTCTCTGAGCTTTAACAACACTCATACTAATTTGGAAAAATTTCTGTATCAATTTCCCTTTTTGGTCTAATTTCTTTGCAAGAGCTTCTGCTATCTTTTTAGGCATAGGAACTGTTACTACCCTTTTCTTCCCATCAATAATCTGATTTTTTACTTCTTCTGGCATTTCTTTACTCACTTTCATTTTACTTCCTCCCTTTTATTTTTTTCCATTCTTTTTTTGTAAATACTTTCCAAGCAATATCAGGCAAAGGTACAAAGATATATATTTTTCCGCATTTACATTTTTTAAAATTATTTGTAATTTTATTATCTCTTAATTTAATAACTTGACCTTTTTTACTACGACAATAAACTAATCCCCATACAGATACTCGCATGGTATAACCACATTTGCATGTACAATTCGCTCTTATGCCACCATCTATTATATTTATTTTCATTTCTTAACTTTCTGTTTCTTCCGTTTCTTTTTACGTTCTTCTTTCGCTACACATTGTTCATAAGTAATAATTTTATCTTTGCTATTATAAAGACTTCCATATCTATTCTTTAATGTGTGAAAAGGAAAATCTTCGATATTATCTATTTTCGGTTCAAAGACTTCTAATTCTTTAACGATAGAATTTTCTACCCAATCTGGTAATTTAATTAAGTTTACACAGAGTTCTTTTGTAGCGTAATCTTCTTCAGTTGCTAATTCAATATCTAAATTATTGTGTCCCTTTGTCGCAACCATTTTCGCAATAACTTTACAAATATTAAAATTTTTAGGTTTAACTTTATATCGTTTCATTAAACGGTGAGGGCTAAATATTTTTACATTATTATAATGCCAACATTGATTCAGGTCTCCATCCATAGTTAATAATACAACTTCTTTATCTTTATAAAATCTACAGCATACACTCATTATATCATCTGCTTCAATATGAGGAATTTTTATTACCTGCCATGTTGTACTTTTTTCAACTTTTTCTAACAGGTCATTAAATTTTGCATAAATAGAATCCCAATCAATTCCACTTTTTTTCCTCAATTCTTTTCTGTCTTCTTTTGCTTGAGGAATATACTGTTTCCTCCAACTTCCCATATGGTCACAGGCAATAATTATTTCATCACAAGGGTCTACCCCTATCTTTTTTAAATTACCTAGAATCATAGTCATTGCTAAATACGTAGGTTGTTGACTAGCAATTTTTAAGGAAGCATAAGTAGCCATATTTAAAAAGACAGACCAATCTATAACTATTATTTTTTCTTTCTGCTCCATTATTTTCTATCCTCATATTCTTCTTTAACATAATTATAACATTCTTTTTCGTGATAATATTTACCTTCCTTTACAACGTAATCATCGCCCTCGAAAATGCTCTCTTTACAGTAGGTGCACCAAAAATTAGCTTGTCTTTCTTCTGTTCCATGTCCCATTTAATATTCTCACTCTCTTAATTAGATTATCTCTTTCTTTAATCTGCGATTTTGATACTCTATAACCTATTGAATCAAAAGTTCCGTATTTATTTGTTTTTTTACATTTGATTTTTATTTTTGGTCTTTGGTTTAACATCGGTTCAAGTTTTAACAATACTTTTGCCTGTTCTTGTTTTATCTTTAAATAAGGAATTAACTGCCTTGCAACCAAATAAGCTTTTTTATTACAAAATATCAATCTATAAAATTTTCTTCCTCCATTTTTTATTTGTGTAGAATAAGAGTTATAATATTGTAAATGATGTTTAATAAAATTAATAGCTTTTGAGTCTATTTGAGCAATTTGAATCCAGGGACTCCATGTAACAGTTTTTTTATTATTTCTCTTATTCCGAGTAAAACTTCTTAAAATAGAAAAACTTCCATCACTGTCAAAACAACCAGCTATATAACTTAATGCTATTTTTTGTTTAGCTTTTTCCATTAGTTTTCTTAGTCTCTTTCCGTTTTAAAATTTCATGAGCATAACCCATAACATTAAAAAGAAGTGCCATTAGAGCGTCTTCTAATCCTTCTCTGCTTTTATATCCTTCATTCTCCATCCACCAATCATGGAAATGTCTCCATCCTGATTCTATATAAGCGGTTAATGGAATCCCTTTTTTCCAATTATTACTAGGACGTAACGTTCCATCTGATTGTTTTCTGTGTTTATTCATATATTCTGCATATCTTCTAAGCACTAATGGACACAAAAATCCAGAATATTCATATTTCCCTTCCGAGGTATCACGGGTAGCTCCACTTTTAAATTTCCGTATTTTTCCTGACATTATTTCCTCCGATTAATTTAATTTATATTTCTCTTTTATGAATTCTGTACATTTTTTGACATCATAAAATATTTCTCCTTCAGAATACATAACCATCATGAGTAGAGTGGAATTTGTTTCTGTTTTAGGAGCATCTAAAATTAAATAAACAGGAATTTTAAATAACATCGCTAAAAATATTTCGATAACAGTTCCTATTGTTTTCACATCTTTTGTCATATAAGCAATAATAAAATCTGAGCGAATAACTGCTTCATAATCTGCCCAACAATCCATTTCTTGCTTAGTATTGCCATCAATAATTTTTCTGTATCTCAAAAGTTTAAAAACTTCAAAGAGGTCATGGGTTGGCTGAAGATTACCTAGCCAAATTTTATTCATCTCATTCATAAATAGTTCCCACCTGCCAGATTTTTTAAGACCTACTACATAATCAACATGTTCGCCAGATTTTTTTCCTGTTTTTTGAGCTTCTCGTTTTACAGGGTCATAAATTTCTAAATCTTGACATTTCAGAGATTCGTAAATTTTATTTCTCCAACTTTCTGCTCCCTTCGGGTCGGCTTCAATAAATCCTGCGGTATAAGTAGTATACTTATTTTTCCCTGCCATATTTACTCCTTTTTTTATTCAACGTCACCATTGAGGTTAATTTTCAAGTCTTCATATTGTGCAATTTCGTTATCATAACTATCCATAATTGTCAATAAACTTTCATCATCAATTTCCAATCTTCTTTCTATTTCTTTCATACATCTAACTAAACAACCTGTCATGTCATTGTATTTTTGATAATTAGGTTTTTCTCCTAAAAATTGTTTAACAAATTTTTTTATATTCTTATAATATATGTCATAATCTGTAGGGTCTTCCAATGCAAAAAGATTATGTTTAACATAATAAAAAATTTGATAATTCAACTCACCTGCTGATAATGCAGGTTCGCCATTTCTTAATTTTTCCCGTCTTTTATCCGTCTTTAAAATATAAGGCATATTATTCTCCACTCTCTCTTAGTTCTTCTAAGTCGGCATATAATCTATCAAATTCATCTGCTAATAAGTCAGAGATAAGATGTCGTTTCTTTTTATTTTCTTCATTTCGAATAAGAACAAGAACTTTACCTGCTCTTTTTAAATCATGCAATAATTTTTCTATTTCTGTTGGATTTAACATTTAAAATCTTATCCTTCCATAAATTAGAATTCTATCATCTAATTCTTTTAACCCCTTGCCATATCCTATGCCTACACCTGTATTATCAGTAATGGCATAAGACACGCCTCCATAAATAGCAGGATAACTCGTAATGAATCCTTCTAAACTTAGTTTCCACATTTCCGCAAAACTAACCCCTACTCCTATTTCTCCTTCAGTTTCTCCAATAGCATTTGTACTGCCCCCTGCAACAAGGATAGGTCTTAATTTTAATTTGACAGGTTTCAATTTGTCATTTAGAAAAGGTACATCTTTGACTTTAATTCGTTTTATTTTTTTACCAGTTTTATATTTCTCTATCCATACTTCTCCGTTTTTATAAATGTGTAATTGATTTCCATTTAATCTTATAACTACTTCTTGGTATCTGCCAATATCCAAATCAATCGGTTTATCGCCTGTACCTTTCCACCAACCATATGCAAAGATAAGACCAATGATAGTTGCATATATTACAAACTTTCTTAGGTCTATAATTTCTTTAACAGATTTAATCCATTCTATACCTGACCCTAAATCAAATATTTTTCTAAATTTCCTCCATGAAAAATATTCATCACCGCCAAATTTATCTCTTGAAACTTCATTGCTCTTTATTGAAATCCCTGATATATAACTATTTGTAATTATTTTTTTCGAAGTCTTAAAAAATTTCTTTAGAATTATTCCTCTAAGCCATGAAAATAAAAGACCAACAATAAAAAACCCTAATGCTGTCAAAATAAGATTAATCATTATCTCTGTCTTCCTCTCTTTTGAATCTTTTCTGGATTTGTAAATCCGTTCAATTCACAATACGGACAATAAACTTCTTCTTTATCTAAGGTATAAAATTCCATTTTACATTGTCTGCAAGAAATTAAAGAAGCCCCAATCTTTCTATCTATTTCAGATAATTTTTTATCTTTTTTCATTATGTTCCTTTCTAGTTATAACCCTAACATGTGCCCATGAACAAACAAAAATTATAAATAATACTCCGCTTCCTGCAAAATGACAATAAATTCTCTGTCCTCCAAACGCTCGAACTATTATAAATGTCCACAAATAAATAGCTGATAAAATTAACATAACAATTCCTAACAAAAATATCACCCCTGCACATTTTGTTATTGCAAGTGCAATCTTATCAAGTATTTTATTTATTATCTTTTTCATTTTTTCTCATTTGTAGGTTTTATTTTAATTTTAGATAAATAAGATTTTTCAGTGGGATAGCGAACACAAAAATAATGATTCTCTGGCTTTTTGTGACCAGAGACTTCATTTCGTTTCTTTTGTTCTTCGGAATGTTTAAAGGTAAG
>Ga0255052_10001877_pt1 | contig 15497 bp, 15 predicted proteins | sample JV7_2_21_MG_FD_188632 | JGI IMG/M metagenome (GOLD analysis project Ga0255052, IMG submission 188632) | Seawater microbial communities from Jervis Inlet, British Columbia, Canada - JV7_2_21 | ecosystem: Environmental > Aquatic > Marine > Inlet | place: Canada: British Columbia | collected...
TTAATGAATGTTACTTCTTCTTTCATTTCCTCAGCCTGCCGATACTTACGGTTAACCGCTATACCAAACTTACATACAGAAGTGCCCTGTGGCGTATACCTCATCTCAGGGTCTCTTGTTAAATTTCCTATAAGAATGATTTTATTAAACACTTTCTTTCTCCTCTGATGTTGAAAGGTTCTCTTCTTTTAGTTTAACTCCTTCTGTATCTGCTTCAGCAGTTTCTGCCTGTTTCTTTGTTTCAGCTTCTTTTATGGATGCTAGTACCGATTCTATCTGTTTTTTCTTTGTCAGCTTTACAACCATGAATTTGATAACAGAGTCGGTCACTTTGCAGAATCTTTCGAGATCCATTATTGTTTCAGGTGGGGATTTGAAGAGGATAAGTATGTAGTTGCCTTTCTGGTGCTTATTTAATATGTAGGCTAATCTGCGGCGGCCCCAGTTTTCTGTTTTCAGAATTTCTCCGCCTTTGTTGATGATGATATCTTTGATCTTTCCGACAGTCTCTTCTGCTGCTGTATCGTCAATATTGGGGTCAATAATAACGATTTTTTCGTAAATATTCATTCATACCTCCTTGTGAGTTAGTACTTTCCATTAGAGAAAGCTAGCCCTTGCCTTAAACGGCAAGAGCAAAGAGTCTAATTTTATATCATATTAATATGGTAAAAATCAAATATTTCTGTAATTATTGCAGGGGGTTTTCCTCTTAAACCCTCACATTCAACATGGGCAATCCAAGCCTCTGTCTCATGTTTTCGCCTCTGAGCAGGTTTACCATTCTTTCAGGAGCATCTCCCCTTGCCCCCTCATGTTGTGCCTGGAGTTTTACCGGGAGGCTTGATGCGTGCTGTACAGTATGTTTGCCGAATCGCGCTGACAGTTCATCAACAGAATGATATATCCTGGTCATTTTTTCTATCTTTGCAGTGTCGTCAAACAGTGTTAACTGCACCCTGTTTTCCGGCAACAGGCCGGCTAGAACAACCCCTGTTAAGCGGTAGGGAGTATTATGTATATAAATGTAATTAAAACCTTCTCTCAATGGGGCAAAAAGTTCTGTCGGGTAAGCGGTGGAGCGGCTTAATTTTATTTCAACACCGATATTTTTAAAATCCTGGCTCCTGAGAAACACAACAAGTTTTGTTGCTGCAAGTTTGTGGCGTCTTGTTTTTATGCAGGCATTTTCAAGATTTTTTGAAAGCTGTGCAAATACAAATGCTTTATCACTGGATGGGGGAGTAAATGTTTTTGTTTTGCTTATTGACTGGTAACTGTTTTTTGATTCGGTTACTACAGGATATACACTTCTTCCGTTCAACTCGTGCCAGATCTCCTGGTAAGGTTTGGAGAGCTGTTTTTTTATAAAATTCTCATCTTTGCCCGCAAATTCAAGGGCGGTGGTTATTCCAAACTTTCTGAGAAATGCTGAAGTATTAGGTCCGATTCCCCATACGTTCTCTATAGGAAGGTTTTCCAGGTAATTATGAATATCTCTTCCGGGAATTATGCAAAGCCCGTGTGGCTTGTTGTGTTTTGAACCTGTCTTTGCCAGCACCTTTGAGAGGCTTACCCCGACTGATACGGTGATTCCCAGTTCTTTCTCTACTGTTTTTTGTATATCTCCAGCGATCATACTGGAAGGACCGTGAAATTTTCTCCTGAGGCCGGTTATATCAACAAATGCCTCATCTATCGAGTATTCCTCCACATCCGGTGAAAAACGCCTGAGTATTTCAAATATCCGTACAGAAAAGAGGCTATAAGTTTCATAATCTGAAGGGACTGCTATGATATCAGGACAGACTTTTTTTGCTTCAAATAATCTCATCCCTCTTTTAACACCCATGTCTTTTGCTTCGTAACTGGCGGCAGCAACAATTCCCCGTTCCTTACCTGTTATAACAGGCTTTCCCCTGAGTTCCGGATGGATTGCCTGCTCACATGATGCGAAAAAGGCATCAGCATCCAGGTGAAGTATTGCCCTTGGCCAGGAGTGTATATTTAGCATTTTTATTTATACTTTCTCACAACCGCTGTTACTACCCCTGCGATTTTAAGTTCATTTTTGGGTTTTATAGGCTTGTAGCGGGGATTTGCAGGTAAAAGAGTTATACTGGTGCCCCTTTTGCTCAGATACTTCATGGTCCATTCACCGTCAACTTCTGCGATAACGATGTCACCGGTTTTGGGTGTCCGCCCTTTATCTACTATTACCATATCCCCTGGAAGTATACCCGCCTCATACATAGAGTCACCGGATACCTTGAGCAAAAAAGTAGCTTCACGGTTCTGTATAAGAAGATTGTCGAGAGACAGTGTGTCTACCAGTTCTTCCTCTGCAGGACTCGGAAAGCCTGCTTCTACAGTCCCGAGTATTTTCACGGGGGATGCTATTGATCCCGGAATAAGCCTGCCCTTGTCATCTTTTTCAAGCACATTTAGCTGTTCGAGTTTGGTAATGAACTTGGAGACAGCGTTTTTTGACCGCAGTTCCAACATCTCCCCTATCTCGGAGAAACTTGGCATCCTGCCTTTTTGGTAATAAAACAGTGATATTTCCCTGATCCTTGATCGCAGCTTTTCATCTCTTAGCTCTTTTGTCATAAATACAGTATAGGTGAACGAAGGTTCACTGTCAAGGTTTTGCCTTTCCAGGGCAAAAGAAAGGGTTCAATGGTCTGGGGGCAAGGGTGTGAGTTAAGAAAAAAAATTAAGTCTGCATAACCCGAACAGTGCATACATTATTGTCATGAATTATAAAATTCTATTTGATTTAACAATGCCAGTCATTATAGATTAAGTATACTCAAACAAAAAATGAGGAGGAATTTTATGGGTAGATACAGTGAGTTGTTTCAGAAAAGCATAAAAGACCCGGAGGGTTTCTGGGGAGAGGCTGCTGAGAGTATAGATTGGTATAAGAAATGGGACAAGGTCCTTGATGACTCTAATAAGCCTTTTTATAGCTGGTTCGTGGGCGGAGAACTGAACACGTGTTACAACGCGCTTGACCGCCATGTGGAAAACGGCAGGGCAGACCAGCTTGCCCTGATTTATGACAGTCCTGTTACGAATCAGATCCAGAAGTTTACATATCGCGAACTGCTGGGCCAAGTAGCAAATTTTGCAGGGGCCCTGAAAGGGCTCGGTATTTCCAAGGGTGATACAGTCATAATTTATATGCCTATGGTTCCTCAGTCTGCTGTGGCTATGCTTGCGTGCGCCCGTCTGGGTGCTGTTCATTCGGTTGTGTTCGGCGGGTTTGCTCCCCATGAACTTGCTATCAGGATAGATGATGCAAAACCACGGGTTATACTGACGGCATCAGGTGCGATTGAGGGTAAGAAGACTATTGAATACAAGCCACTGGTTGACAAGGCCATAGCACTTGCCAGGCACAAACCTGAGAAATGCGTTGTACTGCAGAGACCGTTTGTCAGTGCTGATCTGATAAAAGGGCGCGATTTAGACTGGGATGAACTTACAGCAAAGGCTGAACCTGCGGATTGTGTGTCTGTTAAGGCGACGGATCCTCTTTACATACTTTATACCTCCGGTACAACCGGTAAGCCTAAAGGTATTGTCAGGGATAACGGAGGTCATGCTGTGGCGCTGCGTTGGAGTATGGACAATATATATGATACAAATCCTGGTGATATTTACTGGTCAGCTTCAGATGTTGGATGGGTAGTGGGGCATTCTTACATTGTTTATGCGCCTCTTTTGACCGGCTGTACAACAATCCTTTATGAAGGTAAACCAGTCGGTACCCCCGATCCGGGCGCATTCTGGCGGGTAATTTCCGAGCACGGGGTAAAAGCCCTGTTTACCGCTCCTACAGCTTTTCGTGCAATAAAGAGGGAAGATCCTAACGGTGAGTATCTAAAAAAATATGACATGTCAAAATTTAAATATCTGTTTCTTGCCGGTGAGAGACTTGATCCTGATACATATCACTGGGCAACAAAGCTTTTAAGAAAAACCGTAATTGATCACTGGTGGCAGACCGAGACAGGTTGGCCGATTACAGCTAATTGCGTTGGGATCGAAGAATTTCCGATTAAGCCCGGTTCTTCCACAAAACCGGTACCAGGATTTGATGTTCGTATACTTGATGCGGGCGGTAATATCCTTGGTCCTGAGCAGGAGGGGCTTGTTGCGGTGAAACTCCCGCTGCCGCCGGGAACACTTCCTACACTGTGGCAGTCCGACGAGAGGTTTCTTGAGTCTTATATTAATGTAATGCCGGGATATTATTTTACGAGTGACGGAGGCTACATCGATAAGGACGGTTATGTTTTTATCATGGGCCGGGTTGATGATGTTATTAATGTTGCTGGCCACAGGCTTTCAACAGGCGAGATGGAAGAGATTGTTTCAACTCATAAAGATGTTGCGGAATGTGCGGTCATAGGCGCTGAGGACTCCCTGAAGGGACAGGTGCCCGTGGGTCTTGTAGTGTTGAAGGCCGGTGTTAAAAAAGATGAAGAAGAGATTAAGCAGGAACTTGTCCAGATGATCCGTTCAGAAATCGGTGCGATTGCGAATTTCAAACAGGCTGCGATAGTTGCCAGACTACCCAAGACTCGATCGGGCAAGATACTGAGAGGTACAATGCGAAAAATTGCGGATTCCAGGGAATATTCGATACCTCCAACCATTGATGATCCGGCAATTTTAGGGGAAATTGAGGAGGCCCTGAAAAGGATGGGATATGCCAAATAATATTTATGCCTGTGGAGGTTGAACGTAAATGAAAGCATGTCTGAAGATCGGCAATTTCGAACTTTTCTGGCTTAATGGCGGAAGTTTTAAACTTGACGGCGGCGCGATGTTCGGAGTAGTACCAAAGCTTCTTTGGAAAAAGAAATATCCTGCTGATGATGATAATTTTATCCCCCTCGCTGCATGGCCTATTTTAATTAAAACACCTGAGAATAATATTCTTATCGAAACAGGAATCGGGAACAAATTAACAGATAAGCAGAAGAAAAATTTCCGTGTTAATGAAGAATGGGACCTAATTAATGAATTAAAAGACCTTGGTCTTCGGAGAGATGATATTGATCATGTAATTCTTACTCATTACGATTTTGATCATGCCGGCGGAGTAGTAATGAATGACAGCTCCGGAAAGTTAGCCCTTACTTTTCCCAATGCAAAACATATTATTCAACAAAAAGAGTGGGAAGATGTTTTAAGTCCGAATGTAAGATCGATTAATACATTCTGGCCTGTTAATAATGAGTTACTAAGAGAGAGCCCGAATCTCATGCTGATTGAAGGTGATACTGCGATCGGGAGCGGGATCAAACTTATACTTACAGGCGGACATAACAGAGGCCATCAGATTATCAGGATAGAGTCAGAGGGAGAGGTTGCTTTTCACCTTGCTGATCTATTGCCCATGCATACGCATTTTAACCCCCTGTGGATCATGGCTTATGATAACTTTCCGCTTGATACTATCCGGCAAAAAGAAGTTTTTGAAAAGGCTGCTATTGAGGAAAATGCATGGTTCGTTTTTTATCATGATCCATTTATCCCTGCCTGTAAATTTGATGAAGACGGGAATATAACCGAAAAGCTTGAGGTTGATACCTGCTTTGCTGGGTAAATAATATGGGTTAGCAGGTTACCCGCCGATTTTTGACATTGATTTTACAGGTGAATCTGAGGGTGTGCTTTCGTTGAGCTTATGCTTTTCTGGTTTGACTTGAATGGATTTAAGAAATAATCTGTCTATCTCTTCGTCAGAAGCGCCACTTCTCATCGGAGTTCTGATATCGATTTCTTCTTTTGAGAAAAGGCATGGTCTGATTTTTCCAACAGCTGTCAGCCGGAGTCTGTTGCAGGAGTCGCAAAAATGATCACTTATAGGGCTTATGATACCGACAACCCCTTTAGCTCCCTTTATCCTGTAATTCCTCGAAGGCCCGATACCTCTGAACTCAAATTTACTGAAGGTGCCGAGCGTTGATATTATTTCCATAATTTCATGCGACGGAATACATTTATCTTTTGTCCATAGCCTGTTACTGTTTGCCGGCATAAGTTCTATGAAACGAACATGGTAGTCCTTCTCCAGGGTCAAGGATGCAAAAGATAATATCTCATCATCATTAATCCCGCGTATAGGAACGACGTTGATTTTCACCGGCATAAGCCCGACTCTTTCCGCTTCTTTAATTGATTGCCAGACGAGATTGATGTCACCGCCATTTGCGATCGCCTTATACTTTTTAGAATCCAGGGTGTCGAGACTGATATTTACGCGGTCTAGCCCGGCGGATTTTAAGCTCTCAGCAAGTTTTGATAACATGAGCCCATTTGTAGTCAGGCTGAGTTCCCCAATGCCGATTTTCTTGATCGTTGAGATCAATTGAATGATATTTTTTCTTAAAAGCGGTTCTCCGCCGGTGATACGTACTTTTCTTAACCCGCGTTTATGGGCAATACTGATGAACCTGATAATTTCTTCATCAGTCAGTATGTCTGATTTCTTAAAATGCTTTAGCCCTTTTGAAGGCGTACAATATACACATTTGAGGTTGCATTTATCTGTTACAGAGATCCGCAGGTAATCTATGCGGCGGTTAAAAGAGTCTTTTAGAGGAGTAGTCATAATATCCTTTTGCAAATCTTTTATCTACTTCCCGAACGGACAGACAGGGTAACGGCATTCATCACACTTTAAACAGAGTCCTCCGTGCCCGAGTTCGGCCAGTTCCCTTCTTCCAATTTTTTCTCCTGCAAGCACTCTTGGGAGAATCAGATCAAATACTGTTATGCTGGCATACATGCCACATGCAGGGATACCAAGAATAGGGATAAGCTCGGAGGCTTCCACTCTAACATAGGCAACTACAAACATAGCCCCCGGTAATACCGGAGAGCCATAATGTATTTCTTCTACCCCTAAATTTCTTATAGCAAACCTTGTCACATCATCAGGATCTACAGACATTCCACCTGTTGTTATGATCAGGTCTGCTCCTGATGATATTAATGCACGAATTTCATTTTCGATAAGCGTTGCGTCATCAGGAGCAAATTTTACACCAATAATCTCTCCATTAAATTGATCTATCTTTTTTCTTATTACCGGCTCAAAGGCATCATCTATTCTTCCATGATAAACCTCGTTGCCTGTTATAACGATACCTGTCTTTGGTTTTCTGATTTTTTTTACACTGACAATACCACTTGAATTTTCAGCGATCTTTACTGCTTCACTGACAATAGTTTTCTTTACTACAAGAGGTATCGCCCTTGTCCCGGCGACGCGCTGTCCCTTTCTTACTAATGAATCATTGTGAACTGTAGCACACATGACGTCACCGAGCATATTGAAGTTAGTCAAAGATTCACGATCGATTTTCAATAAGCCGTCAAATTCTGCAACAAGGTTAATTTTCCCCTCATTAGGCTCTCCTGCCGGTTTAATACCGGGGCCTGAAAGTGCACTTGCCATGGCATAGGCTGCATCGTTTTCGTGCATTTCATCATCCTGTATTTCAAGGATATAAAGATTTTCTTTTCCAAGTCTCTTGAGGTGGCTAATATCTTCCTTTTTTATAATATGTCCTTTTTTAAAAGCCCGACCTTTGAAATCACCCGGTCTTATTTCGGTAATATCATGTGAAAGAACTGTTCCAATAGCTTTATCAACAGGTACTGTCCTGGTGCCGGAACTGTTTTTTTCATTATTTTCTTTAATATCACACATAGCGTCACCTCATTAATTATTTAATTCCAAAACATACAGCTTGTGTTCGAATTAATACCGACGTTATAACAAATATGCATAACGTATTTTAAATAAAAAATAAATTACTGTTTCTTACTGTTACCGAATACTTCCAAAAATCTCAGATCGAGCAGTTCGTTAATACCTCTTTCAAGTTTTTCATACTTTAAAAGAAGGTCTTTTGCGTCTTCAGTCAGATGTGCCCCACCACCGTTTTTCCCTCCCGCATGCCGTTCAACGAGTTGAAAACTGAGCCGGTGTTCCATATTCTGGATGTAGCTCAGGGCTTTTCTATTCGATATATTGATGCTTTTAGCGGCCTTATTAATAGATCCCAGTTTATCTATACCCGCAAGAAGTGCATGTCTTCCACTGCCAAACACTGTTTCACCTTCAACTTCCAGCCAGATCTTTGATCTTACGTCCATGTTATCGTTATAACATATTTGCACAACGCTGTCCAGAGAAAAATGAGGATTGTAGAATAGTGATTTCAATATTTTGTTCTAATGAGGTTTTTTCTTGCCGAATACCACACTTTCCGTTAAAATGTAACATCTTAAATTTATTATGAAAATAAATTTATATTCTTGCCGGGGATTAATATGACTAAAAGCAAATCTAAGCCTAAGAGTCTTGTAATTCAGCGACTGGACGGTAAATCGTTAGACATTACTCATGATAAGATGATTAAACTGAAAGAACTCTTCCCGGAGGTTTTTGCTGAAGATAAAGTTGATTGGGAGAAGCTGAAGGCCGCGCTTGGGGAAGATATTAATTTCAGCAACGAGCGTTATGTCCTGAACTGGGCGGGCAAGTCTGATGCCTTCAGGGCGTTGCAGACACCTACGACAGCAACTCTCGTTCCTGATAAGGAAGAATCGGTCAATTTTGACGATACAAATCATATCTTTATTGAAGGCGAAAACCTTGAAGTCCTAAAGGCCCTGCAGAAGTCTTACTACGGCAAGGTCAAGATGATCTATATTGACCCTCCTTACAATACCGGCAATGACCACTTTGTCTATCCTGACAGGTTTTCCGAAAGCAAGGATGAATATTTGAAACGTATCGGCGATAAGGATGAAGCCGGGTATATGACCCGCGAAGGACTCTTCCGAAAAAACAGCAAAGACAGCGGCCATTATCACTCCAATTGGCTCTCTATGATGTATCCAAGGTTGTTTCTGGCAAAGAATCTATTAAAAGATGACGGGGTGATATTTGTTTCGATTGATGATAATGAAGTGCATAATTTAAGGTTGCTAATGAATGAGGTTTTTGGAGAAGAGAATTTCATAGATTGTATTATTTGGAAAAAGCGATATGGAGGAGGAGCGAAGGAAAAATATCTTGTATCACTTCATGAATATATACTCGTTTACGCAAAAAATATAGTTGATTTGCCAGAAATTTATATTCCATTAGAACAAAAATCTATTGACAGATATTACAAATTAAAAGATTCAAATCATAATAAAAGGGGACCCTATAGAACTCACCCATTAGAAGCAACTAAAAGCATGGGGGAAAGAAAAAATTTAATCTATCCAATTCCTGCACCGGACAGAACTGAAGTCATGCCTAAAAGACAATGGCTGTGGGCTAAAGAAAGGTCTTTAAAAGCTCTTCAAAATGGAGAATTAGAATTTATCAAGGGTAAAAGTGGTAAATGGACTGTACATACCAAACAATACTTAAAAGAAGAAAATGGAGAGATTAGAAAAGATAAAGCATTTTCAATTATTGACAATGTTTATACCCAGCATGGTACTAATGAAATAATTGACTTATTTGGGAATGCACAGATTTTCCCTTTTCCAAAACCTACAGCATTCATGAAATTCTTGATTAATCTTGGGACTCAAGATAAATCTGGAATAGTTCTAGATTTCTTCCCCGGCTCCGGAACAACCGCCCATGCCATTTTAGCCCAGAACAAAGAAGACAACGGAGACCGTAAATTCATCTGTGTTCAGTTACCTGAAAAATGTGATGAAAAATCAGAGGCATATAAAGCAGGTTATAAAACAATAGCTGATATAGGCAAAGAAAGAATCCGCAGGGTTATTAAGAAGATTGAAAAAGAACAAAAGGAAAATAAAGACCTGTTTTCTGATGAAGATCAGAAGCTTGATTTAGGATTCAAGGTCTTCAAGCTTCGGCCTTCAAATTTCAAAATCTGGCGGGGTGATATTATTGAAAATGGTGAAGAGCTGGAAAAACAATTAGATGCTTTTGTTGACCCGACAACTAAAGACGCTATTGAAGACAATATGCTTTTTGAACTGCTCCTTAAATCAGGGTATGATCTTAACAGTGAAGTTGAAAAGAAAGTTTTTAAAAATAATAATTATTACTCATATAGAAGACGGAGAGTTGATAATCGTACTTTCCAAAATCAATGAAGCTCTTGTAAAAGAAATAATCAGCCAGAAACCTCGGAAGGTTCTTTGTCTCGATAAACTGTTTGCACGTAATGACCAGCTAAAGACAAACACAGTTTTACAGATGAAGGACGCGGGGATAGAGTTTAAGACGATTTAATTATGAAATAAAGGAGGACAATATGATCCCCTGGGAAGACCTTAACAAGGCCATCGAGATTGCAAAGAAATATAATGTAGGCAAAATGTATTTGATTGGTTCTGCATTATATAAGGACAGCGAAGAAGTAAATGACTATGATTTTGCAGTAATGGATGTCCCGCCTGAGAATTTTTTCAAATTTTACGGGGAGATTATTCGAGAGTTATCTAAAAGTGTAGACATAATCGATCTTTCAGGTAAGATGACCAAACTCAAAAATATTGTAATGGAGGAAGGGAAAGTAGTATATGACAGATCAGCAGCTTAAAAAATACTGTGAAGCTGAGTTCGAAAATATAGAAACTGTAATGGCCGACCTCTCCTCTGTTGTCAAGGAAGGGTCCTCTGAATATGCAACGCCTGAACTCGCTGCAATCGCCACGTTCCTCCATAATATTTACAACGGAACTGAGAATATCCTGAAACGCGTTCTAATCTCAAAAGGTCTGGATATCAGAAAAACTCCCACATGGCACAGAGACCTTTTAAAGACCGCTCTTGAGAATGGAGTCATAAATATTGATTTGTACGGGATACTCTCAGAATACCTCGCATTCAGACACTTTTTTGTTCACGCATACAGCTTCAACCTCAACTGGGAAGCGCTGAGGCCGCTTGTTGATAATCTTCAGGATACATTGAAGATGTTTAGGGCTTCAATCCTCTCTTATTTGAAGCCCGTATAAAGATGAAACTCCACTTTGACCCCAACCAGGACTATCAATTACAGGCAATAAAATCCATCGTTGATATATTTGAGGGGCAGCCCTTAAGCCAGAGCGATTTTGAATTTTCCATTACGGATGGAAGCCTTAGGCTTACTGAAAACGGCGTCGGGAATAACCTGATGCTGTCAAAAGAACAACTGCTTAACAACCTTCAGGAAGTACAAAAAAGAAATGAACTTGATCCTGTATCTGAAAAACTGGAAGGACTGAATTTCACGGTTGAAATGGAGACGGGTACAGGAAAGACCTATGTTTATCTGCGGACTATTTATGAACTGAATAAGGTTTATGGATTTAATAAATTTGTCGTAGTTGTCCCAAGTGTCGCTATCCGTGAAGGTGTTTTAAAGAACCTGGAGATTACACATGAGCATTTCCAGAATCTCTATGATAATGATCCCATTGACTTTAATGTTTATGATGCTAAAAAGGTTTCTGCTCTAAGAGGATTTGCAACCGCTAATACCATTCAGGTATTGGTCATTAATATTGATTCATTTGCAAAAGATGAAAACATTATAAACAAGCCAAATGACAAACTGACCGGGAAGATGCCTGTTGAGTTCATACGCTATACAAGACCGATTGTTATCGTTGATGAACCTCAGAACATGGAGACCGAGATAAGGAAAAGAGCCATAGCAAACCTTAACCCCTCCTGTACACTGCGTTACTCAGCTACACATACAAATCTTTATAATCCTGTTTACAGTCTGGACCCGGTTAAAGCCTATGATCTTGGTCTGGTTAAACAGATAGAGGTAGATTCCTTAATTGCTGAAGACAGCTTTAATGATGCCTTTATAAGCCTGGATTTTGTAAAGGCGACTAAAACAAAAACTTCGGCAAAGATCAAAATTGATGTTAATAATGACAGCGGAGTTTTTAAAAAGTCCTTAACAGCAAAGGTTGGCGATGACCTGTATAACCTCTCAAATCAGAGAGAGATGTATAAAGAGGGTTTTATTATTGATGAAATAGATATTGCCAATGAATGTATCTCTCTGACTAATGGAACCATATTAAACGTGGGGGATTCGCAGGGTGAAATGACGGATGAGATCAAAAGGGCCCAGATACAGAAAACAATTGAGGAGCACCTGAAGAAAGAGCATAAGTATAAGAGCCGGGGCATCAAAGTGTTGTCACTCTTTTTTATAGATAAGGTAGCAAACTATCGTCAATATGATGATGCTGGCAGTCCAGAAAAAGGGAAGTTTGCCAAGTGGTTTGAAGAGATTTACAAAGAGGTGACAAGTAAACCGGCTTATAAGAAAGTAATCCCTTTTAATGCGGAAAATGTACACAATGGTTATTTTGCCCAGGACAAAAAAGGGAGATTAAAAGATTCCTCAGAAGGCAGGGCTACACAGGCAGATGATGACACTTACAGACTGATAATGAAAGATAAAGAGAGAATGCTTGATATCAACGAGCCTTTAAGGTTTATATTCAGCCATTCGGCACTAAGAGAAGGCTGGGACAGTCCGAATGTATTTCAGATATGTACATTAAATGAAACTCGTACAGAGCTTAAAAAACGGCAGGAAATCGGCAGGGGTCTGAGATTGGCAGTGGACCAGTCTGGCGTCAGAATGCAGGATAAAAATATTAACAGACTTACTGTTATTGCCAATGAAAGCTATGAAGACTTTGCAAAACAGCTTCAGAAGGAGATTGAAGAGGATTGCGGCGTGGAATTTAAGGGCAGAATAAAAAATAAGAGGGACAGGGTTAAGGTTAAATACAGAAAAGGGTTTCATGTCGATCCCGCATTTCTTGAATTGTGGGACAGAATAAAGCATAAGACTGTTTACAGGGTCCAATATGATACTGACGAGCTTATAAAAAAGACGGCCAAGGCTATAAAGAATATGTCTGAAATAAAGAAACCGTCAATACAATCAGTTAAAGTAGGAATAATGGTCAAGGAGCCGGGTGTCGAATATGAGATAAAGGGCTCAAAGATACTGCAGCCTGACACAAAATTTGAAATCCCGGATATTTTGGGGTATATACAAAGCAGAACTGAACTTACACGGTCAACCATCTTAAAAACACTGAAGAGGTCTGCCCGTTTAAATGATCTCCTGATCAATCCTCAGCTTTTTCTGGATATAGTCATCAAAGAGATAAAGAATGTTCTATCTGAGTTAATGATAGAGGGAATAAAATACGAGAAGATCGGCGGACTCGAATATGAGATGAGGCTGTTTGAAGACAATGAAGTGGAAATCTATAAAAACAGCTTGTCTTTTGCTGTAACGGATAAAGATAAAACAATATATAGCAATTTTATTCCTCTGGATTCAGGTCCCGAGGAAGACTTTGCCAAAGAATGTGAATCACGGGAGGATATTGAATTTTACTTCAAACTTCCTTTCTGGTTTAAGATAAAGACTCCTATTGGCAGATACAATCCGGACTGGGCTTTAATATTTAAAAATGAAAAGAAGATTTATTTTGTGGCTGAAACTAAGTCAACGACAGACTTGAAGAAACTTAGAAATGAAGAAAAACTGAAAATTAAATGCGGAGAAGCGCATTTCAAAGAATTTGATGATGTTGAATACAGGCATGTTAAGTCTGTTATGGATTTACACTGATAACCCTACCCAAAAATTACGACAGAAAAATTTTCAAAGTCAAATGTGATAATGTCTTTGATTTGATATATGAGTATGCTTCAAAAGGGGAAAAGTGGGCGGCGTAATCTTTTTCAATTTTGTATAATATCACCGTATCTTGGGCTCATTAACATTAAAAACAACTACATTTAGCATATTGACAATATATCATTTGTGATATATCATGAAACTATCGAATCTTCCAGAAAACATAAAAATCCATACAAATGTTGAGAGATCTATTAAGGAAATATCTATTCTTGACGATAAGATAGCAGGAAAGATAATCCAGAGAATTACGGCCCTTGGGATTGATTCAAAGCCTGATAATGATGAATGCACATCCAAGGTTGTACAAAACTTAAAAAAGTATAAAATTGGCATAAGAAGACTCAGATGTATAGACATTGCGGACTACAGAATATTTTACGCAGTCAGGAAAAGCGGAATGGTCTGTATTTATGCTCTTGTTTATGCGAAGGGAAACAAACACGATCTTGTGTATCGTCAAGAGTCTGCGCACTATAATAAAATCAAGTTACTTTCTAAGCTGTGGAAGGAGTGTTAATGGGTTCTTTAACTAAAATCAAATATAGGCGTGCAACGCCATTTAAATGGGAAATGCCGACTTATGTCTCAACGAAAATTCTTTCTCTTTCTGATCTGGATAAGATATGTGAATCATGTGAATCGGTTAAAAATGATGAAATTAATAAGTTAAAATCAGAGAACAAGAAACTGAGAAAGCTCATAGAGTTTTTTAAAGGCGAAATTGAATCCCTGGAACTTAAAACTGCGGCGAATGAGAAAGCCGTTCCTTTAAAAAAAGTTATTCAAGAATTCACATCAACTCCTGAAGGAAAAAAAGCATGGGACATGGCATGGAAAGAGCAGTTTGATGAGTGGAATGAGCTGGTTAGGAAGGGGAAAATAAGCCGCGTTAAGTATTACAGACTTATCAATGGAATGGACCAGGCAACGCTTGCCAAAAAACTAAAAACTGCACAGCCTAATATCAGTCGTATCGAAAAGCCGGGATATAATATACCTGTAAAGACGCTTGAAAAACTGGCAAAAATACTTAAAGTCAAAAAGGGGGACTTAATTGGGGACTAATACAGGGATAAACTTTGTGCAGGTATCTTTAACAGAGCTGGACTTTAAACTCAATAAGAACTTTAAACTTTCCGGAAAGGGCATTCCAGTTGACCTTGATTTAAAACAGAAAAATTCTTATTCCTCAGACAAGAAGACCTTAAATGTACTATTAACTGCATCGTTGTTTAGTAAAACAAAAAAACGGCCATTCACGATGAAAGTATCAGTAGAGGGCATATTCGTAAGTAATGACCCAAAGGAGTTGAAAAAATTCTCCAAGGTTCACGCACCGGCACATTTGATACCGTTCATTCGTGAATCTATCGGTACCACCACAATGAAGGCCAATATCCCCCCACTTCTTTTACCGCCATTTAATATTTCCACGTTATTTAAAACGTCAAAAAGTAAGAAGCAGTCTGATTAGAAGGCCTGCCGTCAGGTTTATTTAGTTAAATGCAGAAAAAAAGCGGGGAAGCACGGAAGTGAGAAAGAATGAACGTGCCAACTAACCCGCTTCCGAGCTTCCTCGCTTATCCACTTTATGACTGTAATATCCCCCATCTGCACAAGCTTTGCAATGTAATTTTCCTTCAACATTAACTTCTCTTCTGTCCTGCACGTATTCTCCGCATTTTTCACACTGAACTCGTGCGATCGGTCTTCCCGGCATATCTTCCTCAGGGATAGATACCTTTA
>Ga0255052_10001878_pt1 | contig 15493 bp, 15 predicted proteins | sample JV7_2_21_MG_FD_188632 | JGI IMG/M metagenome (GOLD analysis project Ga0255052, IMG submission 188632) | Seawater microbial communities from Jervis Inlet, British Columbia, Canada - JV7_2_21 | ecosystem: Environmental > Aquatic > Marine > Inlet | place: Canada: British Columbia | collected...
CTATCGAGACCCGACCAGCTGCCGGGCGAGCCGTTCTCCCCGGCGGCCAAAACAACTACACTCCTCCACCATGCCCGATGGTCCACTCCAGAAACTGTCTGTGCTGCTTTTGCTGGCTGCCGCGGCCGTGCCGGGCGCGGCCCAGGACGACCGTGGTCTCACCCAGATCAAGGAGCGCGAACTCGAAGCAGTAAGGAAGCAAATCAGCGTCCTGAAGCAAAACATGGACCAGCGCGCCGCGGACCGGGACCGCATCACCGGTGAACTGCAGGAGGCCGAGGTCCTGATATCCGAAAAGCGCATTCACCTGCGGGAACTGGAACAACAAAAGCGCTTCAGCGAAAAGAAGAGAGCGCAGTTCGTGCTCGAGCTCGGCGAGCGAGAGGAGGAGCTTGCCGAGGAGACACGCTTGCTGGAAAGGCAGCTGCGCGCCGCTTACACCAGTGGCAGTCAGGAACGAATCAAGCTGCTGTTGAACCAGCACGATCCGGCCACACTGGGCCGCCTGTTGGCCTACTATCGCTATTTCAGTGATTTTCGCGGCCGCAACATCGATGCGGTGAACGCACACATCGAAGAACTGGCGTCGTTGCGGGCACAGGCGGCAAAGGAAGAGAACCGGCTTGCGGGGCTGGCGCGCGCGCGCTATGCAGAACTGACGGAACTCAACGGCGCGCAGGAACGACGGCAAGAGTTGCTGCGCGCATTGCAGAATAGATTGCGGGAGGAAGGCTCCGAGATCGAACGTCTTGCTGCACAGGAGCAGGACCTGGCACGGCTGATCGCCGAGCTCACCAGCATCTTGTCCGATTATCCAATCACTTCAGAGGAACCTTTCAGCGAACTCAAAGGCCGGCTCACCTGGCCGGTCGCCGGGAGCCTGTTGCACGATTTCGGGCAGCCGCGCGCGCAGGGCCTGAAGTGGAACGGTGTGGTGCTGGCCGCCCCGCGCGGGAGAGAAGTCAGGGCGATCTATCATGGCCGGGTCGTGTTTGCCGACTGGCTCGCCGGGATGGGTTTACTGGTGATTGTGGATCACGGCGAGGGTTTCATGACGCTTTACGGTTACAACGAGACAACGCTGAAAACTGCCGGCGACTGGGTGGCCCCGGGGGACGCGATTGCGACCGTCGGCGATTCAGGCGGTCAGCAGCGCTCGGCGTTGTATTTCGAGATCCGCCAGGGGACCCGGCCACTGAATCCCAGCGGCTGGTTCACCCGCAATCCGAAAACGGGCTAGCCGCGCAAAGCGCCGGGCGCGCAGCAGAAAAGCCACTTTGGCTGTGCTATGGTCGATCGGAACGTCAGGACACTATGACGGTCAACAATAAGAGCGGTCGGGACAGCGCCATTTGGGAGTAGTACATGTCACTGAAAACCAGAGGAATTCTGGTCATAGTTGTTGGCACGATCATGGGCATCAGCCTGTCGTTGGGTGGCGCTCTGGTCACCGGCTACAACGATTCCGGCAGCAAAGATCCGACCCTCGAAAACGCGCAGCTATTTGCCGAAGTCATGGAGCGGGTCAAGCAGGACTATGTCGAGCCAATTGACGATACGGCACTGCTGGAAAGCGCTATTCGCGGCATGGTGTCGAATCTGGATGCGCACTCCCAGTACCTCGATGCAGACCAATATCGCGATATTCGCGTCAGCACTACCGGCAGCTACTCCGGCGTCGGGCTCGAAGTCAGTACCGCGGATGGAGAAATTCTGGTGGTGTCGCCGATGGACGGATCGCCGGCTCAGCGTGCCGGGATTCGCGCCGGAGACAGCATCGTGGCAATTGACGGGACAACCGTTGCAAACGAGGGCCTGCACGAAACCATAAGCCGCATGCGCGGCCGTGCCGGATCGCCGATTGCCATCACCGTGCTACGGGGTGAGCAAGAGGAAGTGCTGGTATTCAGCATGCGCCGCGAAAAAATTCAGGTCGCGAGCGTACGTCACGAAGTCCTCGAGCAGTCACTGGCGTATGTTCGCATCAGTCAATTCAGTGAAACCACGGCAGGTGAAGTCAGTCGGGCTATCGATGACATGATGGATGAGGTCGATGCGAAGACCGGCAAAATGCTGACCGGGCTGGTGCTCGATCTGCGCAATAATCCTGGCGGCATACTTGACGCGGCGGTAGAGGTATCCGACCTGTTTCTGGATTCGGGGCTGATCGTAACCGCTGATGGCCGCACTGCCGAATCGAGATTTACCAAGAGCGCCCGGCGCGGAGACATTCTCGACGGTGCCTCAATTGTCGTGCTGGTCAACAAGGGCTCCGCGTCGGCATCCGAGATCGTCGCCGGCGCCCTGCAGGATCACAATCGCGCCCTCGTGGTTGGCACTTCGACTTTCGGCAAGGGATTGGTACAGACGGTCATGCCATTATCGAAGGGTCGCGCCATCAAGTTGACTACCTCCCGCTACTACACACCGTCAGGCGACTCCATCCACGCGGTCGGAATTATGCCGGACATCGTCATTGAGGGAACGCGCGAGCATCCGCAGCAGAGCATCAGCGCCAGTGTTGACCGTGCGGGCGATGAACAACTCATGGAAGCGCTCGACCAGCTCAGCAAGCAACGCATCCTGCAATCAAGCGCCCGGTGAATGCAGCAGCAACTGCTTTCAGGACTACGCCGAACGCTCAAGTGTAGCGCGCTGCTTTGCTTGTTGCATGCTGGCGCGGCAATCGCCGAGCAGCCACGTATCGCCATCATTATCGACGATCTGGGTTACGAGCTGGCGGCCGGCTTGCGTGCCATAAATCTGCCGGGTCCGGTGGCTTTCGCCGTGTTGCCTTCGACGCCCCGGGGCCCGGCGCTGGCCGAGCAGGCGAACAGACAGGGCAAGGAAATTTTGCTGCACCTGCCGCTACAATCGGTAGCGTATTCCGGCCCGGCGGAACCAGGCAGCATCGTGCTGGATATGAGTCGCGGGCAGTTTGCGAAGTCATTTGCGAGGAGTTTCGCTTCGGTCCCGCATGCGATCGGCGTCAACAATCATCGCGGCAGTCTGCTAACGCGCCACCCCGGTCACATGGGCTGGCTGATGGAGGAAATCCGTGCGCGCGACAGCCTCATTTTCGTCGACAGCTACACCACACATCAAAGTGTCGCGTTGCAACTGGCAAAGGAGACCGGCGTGCCGGCAGCCAGAAGAGATGTGTTTCTGGATAACGAGCGCAGTGCGGCGGCAATAGCTAAGGAATTCACCCGGCTGAAACGACTGGCGATCAATAACGGGCTGGCGGTTGCCATCGGTCATCCATATCCCGAGACACTGACCTTGCTTGAAGAGCAAATTCCGCGTCTTGCTGCGGACGGCATCGAACTCATTAGCATCAGTAAGCTGGTGTCGTTGAGGTCGGGTGCCGTCGTGCAGTTGACGGCGGCACAGGAGGTAGCGCCCTGAGTTGGTACGAAGATAAAGTACTGCCGCATCTGATCGACTGTACTTGTTCCATAAAGCCCACGCGCAAACAACGCGAGAAGATAGTGCCGCTTGCAGCAGGCGAGGTGCTGGAAGTCGGTGTCGGCAGCGGATTGAATTTTCCATACTACGATGCGGGCAAGATCAGGAAGATCTGGGCGCTGGAGCCGTCGGAGGGCATGCGAAAACTGGCGCGCAGGAAGCTCGGGCAAGCGACTCTGGAAGTCGAATTCATAGACCTGCCCGGCGAAGAGATACCACTCGAGTCAAAAAGCGTGGACACCGTGCTCGTTACCTACACTTTGTGTACGATCCCGCAGGTCGCAGCGGCGCTGGAGGGCATGCGCCGGGTGCTGAAACCCGGAGGGCGGTTGCTGTTCTGTGAGCATGGCGCCGCGCCGGACCTGGGTGTCAGAAAATGGCAGGATCGCCTGAATCCGGCCTGGAAGAAAGTTGCCGGCGGCTGCAATATGAATCGGGAGATCCCGGACATCATCCGTGCCGCCGGTTTCAGAATCGAATCGGATGAACGCATGTACGTCCCGGGGCCGAGGATTCTGACCTATAACTACTGGGGCAGCGCGATTCCTGACTAGCGGCTTGTTGCGGGAAATTGAACCGCAGCAATTTATGCCGATCAAAAGTTCCGAACTTTGTAATAATCGCCACGATGAAAAACCGCAAGAACATTATCTACCGAGAAACGCTGGCCGGCGGCCTGGTATTGGCGCTGCTTGCGATGACCTCCCCGGTCCGGGCAGAGACAGAAAGCGGCATCACGGTTGCGCAGGCGACCGGTGAGGTCGCCTGCACGATGCAGTATGACCCGGTCTGCGGAGTCGACGGCAAGACCTACAGCAACGATTGCGTTGCCGGTGCAGCCGGCGTCGAAATTGAGAGCGCCGGTGAGTGTCCGGTATTGCCGCTGCTGGACTGTAGCGACGACGTCGATCCCGTATGTGGCGAAGACGGCACGACTTACAACAACGAGTGTCTTGCCAATGCGGCAGGTGTCGCTATGGCGTTTTACGGCGCATGTCCGGATGCTGGCGCATGCACCGATGAATTCGCGCCGGTTTGCGGCGCTAACGGCATTACCTACAGCAATGCCTGTTTTGCGGGCGCGGCCGGTGTCGAAATCGAGAAAAACGGCATCTGCCAGGCGGACGCGGAAAGTTGCCCGGAGGACTTCGAACCGATTTGCGGCGTCGATAACAATACTTACAGCAATGTGTGCTACGCGAATGCCGCCGGCGTGGAGATCAAGTCCCTGGGTGCCTGTGCAGACGATGGCTGTCCCAATGTTTACGAGCCGGTTTGTGGCGTCAATGCACAAACCTATCGCAATCGCTGCGAAGCAGAACTCGATCGTATTCCGGTACAGCGTCGCGGTGCGTGTAACGTCGTTGCGTGCCCGAATATCATGGTGCCGGTTTGCGCCAACGGTGTTACTTACGATAACGCTTGTAAAGCGGAGGCGGCGGGGGCGCCGGCGATGACCGAGGGCGCCTGCGATTTACGCCCTTGCCCGCGCATGTTCGTTCCTGTCTGTGGAACGGACGAAAGCACTTATGGTAATGCTTGCCTGGCCGAAAGGGCCGGCGTTCGAATCGTGCATGCCGGTCTTTGTGCCGGTCAGGGTCGCAACTGTCCGCGCACTTACCAGCCGGTCTGCGGTATCGATGGCAACACCTACGAGAACGAATGTCAGCTGAAGAACGCCGGACAGACCATGGCCTATGCCGGGGCGTGCATCGGGCAGTAAGAAAGGGGGACGGATCGCTATTGTCCCACAGGTTGGCGTCGCTATTTCCCGGCGGTTGCCGTTACCAGGGACTCGCGGAGATGGCCGTTATGCGGACTTGGATTGCGGGAGACCTTCTGAGACCGTGGCCCGCAGGGATGCTACGCCTAAGCCTACATGGATGTATTTACGGCGTGTCTCAGAAGTGTTTCCGCAATTCAAGTCCGTAATCGTGATATCTAACCACATGCGACAGCATAGATCTGTCCCCCGTTTCGCTAGTCGATTCCGCCCATAAGCCTCTTCAGCGGTTTGGTGAAGACCAGCAGGATCAGGCCGGTACCACCGGTCGTCAGTACGATGGACAGGTACTCGGCGGGAAATGCCTGCAGATTGTTCGGGTCGAATTCACCGGCTAACTGGCCGGCGATCAGGTTGCCGAGTGAGGTTGCCAGGAACCACAGACCCATCATCTGTCCGAGAAAACGGCGTGGCGCAAGTTTGGTGGTCGCGGACAGTCCGACAGGCGACAACGCGAGTTCACCGATCGTGTGGAACAGGTAGGTGAACAGCAGCCACGTCGGCGCCGCCAATTCGCCGCTTGCGACGATCATCGACGCTCCGACCATGGTCAGGAAACCAAGCGCAAGGAACAGCAGACCAAAACCAAACTTGGCCGGAGTCGCAGGATTCAGGTTGCGTTTTGCCAGTGCGATCCACATCCAGGAAAACAGCGGCGCCAACAGGATGATGAACATTGAGTTCAGCGACTGGAACCAGGTCGAATACAACGTAATGGAGCCAAGCTCCAGTTGCGTGTATCGGTCCGCAAAAATATTCAGTGAACTGCCGGCCTGCTCGAAGCCCGACCAGAACATCGCGGCCCCGATAAACAGGACGATGAGGACGATGACGCGCTTGCGTTCGATCGCGTCCAGCTTGCCAAGGGTCAGGACGTAAGCGAAATACAATACGCCCATACCGACGATCACGTACGTGGTCTGCCGCGAGATGACCACCGGATCGAAAATTATTGCTCCCCTCATGCCCAGCGAAACAACCGCAGCAATAATTGCCAGCGCAATCACGACCGCCGCCCAGCCCTTTCTGCGGGCTGCAGCATCCCGCAGAGGGTCGCCTGAGGAAACCGGATGCAGGCCGGCGCCACCCAGGTTCTGACGCGTCAACCAGAACTGGACGACGCCGAACAGCATGCCAACACCGGCGGCCGCAAAGCCGTAATGCCAGCCGAAGTTCGGGCTCTGCCCCAGCGTGCCGCAGATCAGCGGCCCGAGAAAGGCGCCCAGGTTGATGCCCATGTAGAAAATCGTGAAGCCGCCATCGCGCCGTGCATCGCCCGAGGCATACAGCTCGCCGACGATGGAACTGACGTTGGGCTTCAGCAAACCGGTGCCGAGAATCACCAGTAGCAGACCCAGGAAAAATGCGTACACGGAGGGCACGGCCAGCACGAAGTGGCCGGACATGATAATGATACCGCCGAAAAACACCGAGCGTTGCGCACCGAGCAGCCGGTCCGCGATCCAGCCACCCGGCAATGCAGCAAGGTAGACACCCGCCGTATATATTCCGTAAATGGCATAGGCATTTGCGTCATTCAGTGACATGCCGCCGTTTACGATCTGGTCGGTCATAAAAAGAACGAGCAGCGCCCGCATGCCGTAATAACTCAGCCGCTCCCACATCTCCGTGAAAAACAGATTTACGAGGCCACGGGGATGACCCAAAATCTGCGGGGCGACCGCGACGTCGGCGGTCGTTACTGCTTCAGCCATACTTGACTCTCTTTGTTTGCGGGTCTGAAAAACGCGCTGCGTTGCTCGGGTTGGCAGCCGGATCGGTCGGCCGCTGTCGCCACTTCCGCGACACGGCGGTCGTTACCGACGAAAGCAATTAAACACTATTGTCTGAACGGCGCAACTGCTGGTGGCTACTCGGCAGCCTGTGGCTCCTGCTCCGACTCTTCCGTACGCAGCGAAAAAATCTTCGCCATAGCGATACCCAATTCGTAAAGCAGGTAAACCGGAACTGCGAGTAATGTCTGGCTGATTATGTCCGGCGGGGTCAGAAACATGCCGATCACGAACGCCATCAGGAAAACGTACGGGCGTGCGGCGCCAAGTTTCTCCGGTGTCGTGAGGCCGGTCCAGACGACAAGAACGGTAGCGATCGGCACCTCGAATGCGATACCGAAAGCGAGCACGATGGTCGTTATGAAATCGAGATAAAGAGATATGTCAGTCATCACTTCGACGCCCTCCGGGGCCACCGAGGTGAAGAAGTTGAACATCAGCGGAAAAACCACGAAGTAGGCGAACGCGACGCCGAGGTAAAACAGGATGATGCTCGACGCCAGCAATGGAACCGCGAAACGTTTTTCCTTCTTGTAGAGACCCGGTGCGACGAATGACCACACCTGGTAAAGCACGACTGGCATCGCGACAAACAAGGCAACAAAAAAGGTCAGTTTGAATGGCGTCAGCAATGGGGAAGCAACCGCCGTCGCGATCATGGCATTGCCGGGCAGTACCTCACGCAACGGCTCGGAGACAACCGAGAATATTCTGCGGGAAAACGGCAACAGCACTACGAATACCAGCACCACTGCCGCAGCCACCTTGAGCAGCCGGCTGCGCAGCTCGACGAGATGTGAAATCAGGGTTCCCTCCTGAAGACCTTCAGCGTCAGCGGGGGCGTCGTTGTCGGTGGTCTCGGTCACGGCAGTTTTTGTTTGCGATCGGGTTCGGGGCCTGGCACCGCACTGTCGACATCGTCGACGAGGTCGTCATCGTCGCTGCGTTCTTCCGCCGTGGTTCGTTTCGCTGCACCCGGCTCATCGTCCGCCGAATTCCCGGCAGGCGCGTCATCGTCGGGGACACCGGTACCCACACTGTCCGCCGCATGTGCCGGTGAGTAAGAGTCATCCAACTCGTTTGCCGGCTTGACGTAAGTCGGCGTATGTACCGAGGGTTTCGGGTTGACGCTCAGTTCTTTTTCGAGATTGAGTTCATCTTCGAGCTGCCGCTTCATGACCCGGGTCATGCGACGCGCCTGGCCAAGCCAGCCGCCAAGCTGATTCGCCACGCGCGGCAACTTTTCGGGGCCCAGTACGATGAGCCCGATGACAAAAAGAATAATCAGCTCGGAGAAGCCGATACCGGACATATGCTCGTACCGAATTTAGCCGTGATTCCGAATCTAACCGTGGTTTTCTTTACTGGGCTCGTCTACCGGCGTGTTTTCGAAATCCGCATCTGTGGATTGATCGCCGAGTTGCTCTGCGGGTTCCTTGTCGGCTTCATTGACGGCCGAGCGAAATCCCTTCACTGCACTACCGAGGTCAGAGCCGAGCGTCCGCAGGCGCTTCGTGCCGAAAATTGCCAGCACAATGACGAGAACAATCAGCAATTGAACCGGGCCGATGTTGGAAAACATCTTGCAAACTCCTGGGGCGACGCCCCTCTTTATTCCTGTAAACCTGTTGACCCGCCGAAGCGCCAGCACGCAGGCGGGGGGCGAATTATGTTCATGATACGCCTGCCGGCGCAACAAAACCGTACTGGAGTCACGCTTACGCTTCCAGCCAGAAGGTCACCGGCCCGTCGTTTATCAGGGCAACCTGCATGTTGGCGCCAAACTCACCGGCGGCTGTTTGCGGCAGCGATTCGCGGCAATTCTCGAGCAATAAGTCGAAATATTCCCGGCCCATCTCAGGCGGCGCAGCACGTGTAAAACTGGCGCGCGTGCCCTTTTTGGTGTCCGCCGCCAGCGTGAACTGCGGCACCAGCAAAAGGCCGAAGCCTGTATCCCGCAAACTGCGGTTCATGCGCTGCTGCTCGTCCGGAAATACGCGATAGCTCAGAAGGCGCTCCGCCAGGCGCTCTGTTTTTTGCGCTGTATCGTCAGGCTGCACCGCAACCAGCACCAGGAGCCCAGGCCCGATACGGGCTGTTTCCCGGCCGTCAACGCGGACACTGGCCTCCGCGACCCTTTGCAGCAAACCGATCATATCACCAGCGTTGTTCCCTAATTTGTGAAGGCATCATGCATTAACTCGGGCTTCGCCGGCCAGCGCTTCATGGCAATCTGCACCGGACCGGGCGGTGTGCCGTCGGTGCGGCACGCGGCAAGCCAGGGATGGCATCGCTCGATAGAAGCGACCGGGACCAGGGATGGGGCAGTCCCGGCCCACGGGCCGGGACTTCTTTGCAGTAATCGTACAATGACAACCCACTAAATCTAAAAAATAACCACTAGTAAGTCAATAAACACCACTAATCCGTATTTAATGTAATAGTGAATAATATTTTCTAAATAGTGGTGTTTTTTTCCGTAAACGTGGGAAATATGTTTCGATCTGGATCGGTTTTCACAAGCATCGGTTTGCCCACTACACTGTGGCCAGGATGCGGCACCAGCGGCATTGGCAGCAACGATGGCAAAGGGTAATCGATGAAAAGAAGGGAGTTACTGGGCGGGCTGGCGCTGGCAGCGGGAGCCAGTGCCTGTGCCAGGCAGGAGTCTGATTGTGGTCCGTCGACCGGGCAATCACAGCAGGTCTTTGAATGGAACATGGTGACTTCCTGGCCGGAAAAACTACGCGGCCTGGGTACCGGTGTGCAGCGACTGGCCGACAGCATCGAGAAAGTGTCGGGCGGACGCATGCGCATCACCGTCTATCCTGCGGGCCAGTTGGTATCGGCGCTCGAGGTGTTCGATAGTGTGAGCCGCGGGGTGGTGCAGATGGGCCACGACCCTTCCTACTACCATCGCGGCAAAGTGCCGGCAGCGCAGTATTTCACCACCGTGCCGTTCGGCCAGAACGCCAATGAAATCAACGCCTGGGTTTACCACGGCGGCGGACTTCAGCTATGGCGCGAGTTGTACGCAGAGTTCAACCTGGTGCCGCTCCCGGCCGGCAATACCGGCGTACAGATGGCGGGCTGGTTCAACAAGGAAATCAACTCTGTCGACGATCTCAAGGGCCTTAAAATGCGCATCCCGGGATTGGGCGGCGAGGTAATGCAGCGGGCCGGCGCGGTGCAGGTCACCGTGCCCGCACTGGAGATCTTTACCGCGCTACAGACCGGGGTCGTGGACGCGGCGGAGTGGGTAGGGCCCTATAACGACGTTGCGTTAGGGCTGCACCAGGCGGCGAAGTATTACTATTATCCCGGCTGGCATGAGCCGGGCCCAATGCTTCAGTGCACGATCAACCAGGACGCGTGGGACAGCTTGCCGGAGGATCTACAGGCGATCATCGCCACATGCTGCCAGGCTATCAACATGGACATGCAGGCCGAATACACTTACGGCAATGCGCTGGCCCTGGAGCAGTTGAAGAACGACCCAGATATCCAGATTCGACCATTGCCGGACGATGTGCTGGCGCTGCTGCAGCGGCTGAGCCGGCAAGTCATGGAGGAACTGGTTGCGCGTGACGAGTGGGCCGCACGCATCGATCGATCATTCAGCGAATTTCAGGAAAAATCCGTGCCGAATCAGATAATCAGCGAGCAGGCTTACCTGAATGCCAGAACTGTCCCCGACTAACTACTCGTCCACCGGTGTGCAAACCCGCTTACCACCCAGCTTGAAGCCGGTGTTTTTCTCGCGGTAACATCGCATTTTCGGTTCTTCGGTCTCTGCCGCCACCGCCTCGTCGCCCTCCCCGGCGCTGTTTTCTGTCGCCGTGCTCGCGCAGGCAGACAGCCCGGCGGCCAGCAGCAAAATCAGAAAAGTCCTTGGCACGATTTGTCCCCTTATCGTCTTTTGGTTTCGGGACTTCGACCATGCAATAACGGGAAGTTCCATTCCGTTTCGTACTATGGGGGCGCCGGCCCGCAATTCAACCCGGTCGGGCGTTAGCGGCCGTATACATAATCCGGCAACCACGTTACCAGCGCCGGGAACAGGGCAAGCAACAGCAGCGCCATGAGCTGGATGACGACGAAGGGTATGACACCGCGATATATCTGCGCCGTCGTTACGCTGGCCGGTGCTACCCCACGCAGATAAAACAGGGCAAAGCCGAACGGCGGCGTCAGGAACGAGGTCTGCAGGTTAATGGCAATCATGATGCCGAGCCAGACCGGGTCCAGCCCCATGGCAAGTAGTATCGGGGCAACCACGGGCACGACCACGAAAGTGATCTCGATGAAGTCGAGCACGAAGCCAAGCAGGAACATGAGCAGCATGACCGCGAGCATCGCGGCGATGACGCCTCCGGGTAACGATTCCAGTAATGCCCGAACTGCCGAATCGCCGCCGTAGCCACGGAATACCAGGGAGAAAACGGAGGCGCCGATCAGAATGAGAAACACCATGCTGCTGATCCGCAAGGTACCCTGCATGATTTCACGCAAGCGTGCGATCGACAAAGACCTGCGTTGCAGCGCGATCAGCAACGCGCCGGATGCGCCGACGCCCGCTGCTTCAGTAGGCGTAGCATAGCCACCGAGGATCGAGCCCAGCACCGCAAATATCAAAACAAGCGGCGGCAACAACGCGTGCAGAATTGCAGCGAACGACACCGACCCATCGTCTTCGGTGTCGTGCGGTGGCATCGCGGACGGGCGCAGCATCGCCGTGCCGGCCAGGTAAAGCACATACATCAATACCAGCAACAGGCCGGGCAGGAGCGCCCCGGCGAACAAGTCGCCAACGGAAACCGTGTCCGGAGCGAGCATCCCCTGGTCCAGCTGAGCTTCCTGATACGAGGTCGACATGACATCGCCCAGCATCACGAGAATGATTGAGGGGGGAATGATCTGCCCCAGCGTCCCGGACGCACAGATCGTGCCGGTCGAAATTTCCGGTGAATAACCGCGCTTCAGCATAGTCGGCAGAGACAGCAAACCCATCGTTACGACCGTGGCGCCAACGATGCCGGTGCTGGCAGCCAGTAACATGCCGACAAGCGTTACCGAAATGCCCAGGCCGCCGCGCAATGACCCGAACAGCGAACTCAGCGTTTCCAGCAACTCCTCCGCAATCCTGGATCGCTCGAGCGTTATGCCCATGAAGACGAACAGGGGCACCGCGATCAGCATTTCATTGCTCATGATGCCGAAGACGCGGCTGGGCAAGGCAGCGAGAAACGCCGGCTGGAAACCACCGGCAAGCACGCCAAACACAGCGAACATCAGGGCGGTGCCGCCGAGCGAAAAAGCGACAGGAAACCCGGCCAACAGCAATATAACAACGGCAGCGAACAGGAGTAGCGCAAGCCACTCCACGCTAGTTGCTCCTGATCGTGCGTAGTGATTGCAGCAGTAGCGATAAGCCCTGTAACGACACCGTAAGTGGCATCAGCAACAGCAAAGATTTCAACAATGGAATGGCCGGGTACGGTAGACCGCCGGCGTCACGGGAAATCTCGCCGATAGACCAGGAGCTGCTGACGTAGCCGAAGGACTCAATGACCAGGTACGCGCATATCGGAAAAACAAACAACAACACGCCGAACAGGTTGATCCAGGCACGGCGGCTGTCGCTCATGCTGCGGTAGAAGATATCGACCCGCACATGTTGGTCGGCCTGCAGCGTGTAGGCGGCGCCAAGCATAAAAACGGCGCCGTGCATCCACGCCAGTGATTCCTGCATCCAGATGAGCCCGGTTCCGAAGGCGTAACGCATTACGACAATGGCCAGCGTGAGGATCACCATAGACAAGGTCAGCCATGCTGTGGCACGGCCGATACCGATACTGATGGCGTCAATAGTCCGGCTCGCCCCGCCGTCACTCATGAACGAGCCTTGTCGCTGGCGGCCTTTTCGAGACGCCGCAAAAACACGTTCATTTCCTTAGCCGCCTGCTTGTCGCCGCTGGTCTCAGCTACAGTTATCCCCCTGGAATAAACCACGCGTGCTTCGTCACTGCGGCCGAGGCTCAAGAGCGCGCGTCCCAGCAGCTTCCATGCAGCAGAATAAGTTGCGTCCAGATCCACGGCCACCTGCAGATGCTCGACGGCGGCATCGTATTGCTCCTGGCCGAGATACTCGTTGCCCAGCGAAAAACGCAGTAGTGCGGAGTCCTGACCGGCGCGCAAAATCGCAAGCAGCGCATCAATTCTGTCCGACATTGGTACTCCGTCAAGGTGATATTGATGGGTTCAGAGCCACCCGGATGATTCAAGACAAGGCGCAGTCTGCAGGAAATGGCGAGTCCTTTTCAAGGACTGCAACGCCGTATTGGATCATCCGGGTGGCTCCCCACTTCGAACGGACAATGAACCGAATCATCCGTTCTGTTGTGCTTCCCGGCAGGGGCGTGTCGTGAAGCGGTCGTCCGCGGTGTTGCGCCTCCTGGCAAGGACGCGCCATTGCCGGCGAGACGCGCCTGGCGGTCAACTGCTTCACGACACGCTGAACCCGTCAATATCACCTTGACGGAGTACTAGTGTCGCCAGAAGGTCGGTGTAATGAGAACCAGCAACGTGAATATCTCGAGGCGGCCGAGCAGCATGCCGAATATTGCGATCCACTTCGCAGGATCGTTTAAAGTCATGAATCCGGCGGCAACGTCGCCCAGGCCCGGCCCGAGATTATTCAAGGTCGCGGCCACGGCAGAGAAGGCGGTCACCTGATCGATGCCGGTAGACATCATCAGCAGCAACATCGCGGCGAAAACCACCACGTAAATGGAGAAAAACCCCCAGACAGCATCGACGACGCGGAACGGAACCGCGGTATTACCGAGCTTTACCGGTATTTCGGCGTTGGGGTGAACCAGCCGCACAATCTCACGGACACCCTGCTTGTAGATCAACAGCCAGCGGATGACCTTGATGCCGCCAGCCGTAGAACCGGCAGAACCGCCGATAAAACTGGCAAAAATCAGCAATACTGGCAGCGCGCCCGGCCAGGCGGCGTAATTGGCGGTGGTAAAGCCGGTGGTCGTACCGATCGATACAGCCTGAAAAAGACCGTTGATCAGACTTTGTCCGGCGTCATCGTAGTAATCGAACCAGAACAGCGAAAAAATAACGCTGGCGGACAATATCAGCAGCACGAATACGTAGGCGCGAAACTCCGGGTCCTTAGAATAATGCTTGATCGAGACGTAACGCCACGCAAAGAAATGCAGCGAAAAATTAATGCCCGCGGCAAACATGAAAAAGATTGCGATCAGGTCGATGGCGTTGCTGCTGAAGTAACCGATACTCAGGTCATGCGTTGAAAAGCCGCCTATCGCAACAGTCGAGAATGCATGACAGATAGCATCGAATACGTTCATGCCGGCTATCCAGTAGCTGGATGCGCACAGGATGGTAAAACCGAGATACACATACCACAGCGCCTTCGCGGTCTCGGTGATTCGTGGCGTGAGCTTGGTGTCTTTCACCGGTCCAGGCGCTTCCGCACGGTACAGCTGCATGCCGCCGACACCGAGCATCGGCAGTACGGCCACGGCCAGTACGATAATGCCCATGCCGCCGAGCCACTGTAGTTGCTGGCGGTAATACAGTATCGACTGCGGCAGTGCATCGAGCCCGGTCAGTACGGTTGCCCCGGTCGTTGTCAGCCCGGATATGGACTCGAATATGGCATCAGTCAGAGACAAGACCGGCGCATCCGCGAGGTACAGTGGTACGGCGCCGAAAGTACCGAGAACGGTCCAGAACGACGCCACCACCAGGAAACCGTCGCGCAGTCGCAGATCTTTACGGGAGCGATAGACCGGTAGCCAGATAGCGATCCCGGCAGCAAGCGTAAGCCCGAAACTCAACACGAACGGCAACCATGAGCCATCGTCGAAAAGCAGACTGACCAGCACCGGTGGCAACATGGTCAGGCTGAACATCATCAGCAGCAGCCCGAGAATTCGTTGTACCACGGTCCAGTTCATGACGCGGTTCCGTTGTGAGCCTTACACAAATGAAACGCCGACCTGGAACAGGTGTTCCAGCTTCTCTATCTGGCGCCGGTCTGTCATAAACAGGATGACGTGATCGTCTGTCTCAATCACCGTATCGTGGTGCGCAATGATCACCCGTTCACCCCGCACCAGGGCAATGATGTTGGTGCCGCGCGGCAGCTTTATCTCCTCGATGCTGTGGCCCACAACGCGCGAATCCTCGGCGCTACCATGTGCGACCGCTTCGATAGCTTCCGCCGCACCGCGGCGCAATGAGTGCACTTTGACGACGTCACCGCGGCGTACGTGTGCCAGCAACGAGCCAATAGTGACCTGCTGCGGAGAAATGGCTATATCGATCGAACCGGATTCGACCAGATCGGCATATGATGGCCGGTTGATCAATGCCATCACCTTGTGTGCACCAAGACGTTTGGCCAGCA
>Ga0255052_10001880_pt1 | contig 15463 bp, 9 predicted proteins | sample JV7_2_21_MG_FD_188632 | JGI IMG/M metagenome (GOLD analysis project Ga0255052, IMG submission 188632) | Seawater microbial communities from Jervis Inlet, British Columbia, Canada - JV7_2_21 | ecosystem: Environmental > Aquatic > Marine > Inlet | place: Canada: British Columbia | collected...
ATACGGTCACCAACGAGAAGGGTGTCGATCGTGAAATCATATTTGAAGCAATCGAGGCGGCGCTCGCATCGGCGACGCGGAAGAAGCATCAACAGGATATCGAAGTACGGGTCGATATCGACCGCAAGACCGGTGATTACGATACCTATCGCCGTTGGGAAGTGGTCGAGCCTGCTGAAAATGGCGGCCTCGAGGAACCTCTGCGCCAGATCACGCTGGAAGCAGCGCAATTCGATCAGCCCGAGATCGAGCTCGGTGATTTCATCGAAGAGCAGATCGATTCGGTCGAATTTGGCCGCATCGCCGCACAGACCGCCAAGCAGGTCATCGTGCAGAAGGTACGCGAGGCCGAGCGGCGCAAGGTGATCGATGCCTATACCGATCGCGAGGGCAGCCTCGTCATGGGCCAGGTAAAACGTGTCGAACGCGGCAATGTTTACGTCGACCTGGGCGACAATGCCGAGGGCTTCATCCCGCGCGAGCAAATGATCCCACGCGAATCGATGCGCCCCGGTGACCGCGTGCGCGGCTATCTTTACCAGATCGCCTCGGAAGTGCGCGGCCCGCAATTGTTCATCAGCCGTACCGTACCCGAATTCCTGGTCGAGCTGTTCAAGCTGGAAGTACCGGAGGTCGGCCAGGATCTGATCGAAATCATTTCCGCCGCGCGCGATCCCGGCATGCGTGCCAAGATCGCCGTGAAAAGCAACGATCCGCGCATGGATCCGGTCGGCGCCTGCGTCGGCATGCGTGGTTCGCGCGTGCAGTCGGTGTCCAACGAACTTGCCGGAGAGCGAGTCGACATTATTTTATGGGACGAAAACGCAGCGCAGTTCGCAGTCAACGCCATGTCGCCGGCCGAGGTCACCTCAATTGTTATCGATGAAGAATCGAACTCCATGGACATTGCCGTTCCCGAAGAGAAGTTGTCGCAGGCGATCGGACGTGGTGGTCAGAACATCAAGCTCGCCAGCCAGTTGACCGGCTGGAACCTGAACGTCATGGATGAGGCTGCTGCCGAAGAGAAATCCGAAGGCGAATCGCGTCAGCTGGTGGAAAACTTCATGAGCCAGCTCGATGTCGACGAGGAAGTCGCCATCATCCTGGTGCAGGAAGGTTTGACCACCATCGACGAAGTGGCCTATATCCCTGAGGCGGAGCTCATCGAAATCAGTGAGTTCGACGAGGAGATCGTGCAGGAATTGCGCGGTCGCGCGCGCGATGCCCTGTTAACCATGGCGATTGCACGCGAAGAGACCGCCGAGGCAGGCGAGCCGCAGGATGATTTGCTCAACATGGAATACATGACCAGCGATCTCGCGCACAAGCTGTCGCGCCGCGGGATTTGCACCATGGAGGACCTGGCCGAGCAGTCAACCGACGAATTGGAAGAGATCGAAGGCATCGATATCGAATTTGCCGGCAAATTGATCATGAAGGCGCGTGAGCCGTGGTTTGCCGAGGCTGAAGCCGAGCAGGGCTAACCGGCGACTTCAGGCATATATAGTGTTTTTTTTGGCGATATTTTCGAGCGATTAATTAGGGCGATTGGACAGGGCGACTGGATAGATAATCATGGCAAATGTTACAGCAAAGCAACTTTCTGAAGTCATCGGCGTCGGCGTCGACAAGTTACTCGACCAGTTGAAGTCAGCGGGTGTCGAGGTCAAGAGTACGGATGACCCGATTTCCGATGAAGACAAGATGAAATTGCTGGAGTCGCTGCGCAGCAGCCATGGCAAAGAGGAAGCCGACGGGCCGAAGAAGATCACGCTGCGCCGCAAGAGCAAGAGTGAACTGCGCGTTGCTGGCACCTCGGGGCGAAATGCCACGACCAAGACGATCAATGTCGAAGTTCGCAAGAAGAAAACTTATGTGCGGCGTTCTGAAGTCGTAGCCGAAGAGGCCAAGCTGCAACAGCAAGCCGAGGACGAGGTCGAAGAGCAGAACCGCTTGCAGGAACAGCAGGCCGAAGAAGAAGTCCGCCTGGCGGAAGAAGCAGCCCAGGCCGCGGCCGCGGCGGAGCAGCAGGCCGTTGCCGAGGCGGCACGCGCCGAGTTAGAGAAAAAGGCTTATGCAAAAAGCCTGCAGGAAGTCGAGGTTGCGCAGAAGGCGATCGAACGCGAACGTGCCGATGCTGAAGCCGCCGAAGCCGCCGAAGCGGCGGCGCGCGCCGCACTCGAGGAAGCCGCCACCGCCAGTGCCGCAGCGGCGGCAGCGGCGCCGGAAAAAGCCGGCAAGCACGGTAAGCATGAAGACAAGCACACGCGTTACGGACGCAAGGAACTTCACGTCAAGGAATCGGCCCATCAGCCCAACCGCAAGCAAAAATTCAAAAAGGGACAGCGCCAGGTTCACGATATCAGGAACCTGCACGGTTTCGAAAAACCCACGGCGCCGGTGGTGCGCAGTGTCGAGATCCCCGATGCGATTACGGTCGCTGAACTCGCCCAGCGTATGGCGATCAAGGCCGGTGACGTCATCAAGGTGTTGATGCAGATGGGAACCATGGCAACCATCAACGAAATTCTCGACCACGATACCGCGACACTGGTCGTCGAGGAGTTGGGTCACAATGTCGTTACCGCCGCCGGTGAAGATGACTTCGAGAGGGAGTTAAAGGCGAGTGCCGAACAGCAGGGTGAAGACAGGGTAATCCGACCTCCGGTAGTTACCATCATGGGTCATGTCGATCACGGCAAGACGTCACTGCTCGATTACATTCGCAACTCACGTGTTACCTCTGGCGAAGCCGGTGGGATTACCCAGCATATCGGTGCCTATCACGTCGAAACCGACAAGGGAATTATTACCTTCCTCGACACCCCCGGGCACGCGGCCTTCTCGGCGATGCGCGCGCGCGGCGCCCAGGCAACCGATATCGTGATACTCGTGGTCGCGGCCGACGATGGCGTAATGCCACAAACCAGGGAAGCGGTTGAGCATTCCCGTGCCGCGGGCGTGCCGATGGTGGTTGCGGTCAATAAAATCGATAAGGAAAATGCCGACCCCGATCGCGCCAAGAATGATCTTGCGGCGCTCGAGGTCATCCCCGAGGAATGGGGCGGCGAGAACATGTTCGTGCACGTCTCCGCGATAACCGGGGAAGGTATCGAAGCCCTGCTGGATGCAATACTGCTGCAGGCCGAGATTCTCGAACTCTCCGCGGTCGATAGCGGCAATGCCAAGGGCATCGTCGTCGAGGCTTCGCTCGATAAGGGGCGTGGTCCGATTGCCACGGTACTGGTTCAATCCGGTAGCCTGAAGCAGGGTCAGATGTTGCTTGCGGGAACCCAGTTTGGGCGGGTGCGCGCGATGTATGACGAGGCCTCCAACCCAATCAAGACCGCGGGTCCGTCGATGCCGGCCGTGGTGCTGGGTTTGTCGGGTGTACCGAATGCCGGGGACGAGGTTTTCGTAGTTGAAAATGAACGCAAGGCGCGTGAATTTGCCTCCACGCGTGACGCCAAGATACGTGAAAGCAAGCTGGCCGATCAGCACACGGCCAAGTTGCAGGGCATGTTCGATGCCATGGAAGAAGGGCAGGTTTCCGAAATCAACGTTCTGCTCAAGGCCGATGTACAGGGGAGTGCCGAGGCGATACGTGAGTCCCTGCAAAAACTGTCTACCGATGAAGTGCGAGCCAAGCTGGTCTCGACCGGGGTTGGCGGCATCAACGAGTCGGATATCAACCTGGCGGCTGCCTCGGATGCGATGGTAATCGGTTTCAACGTGCGCGCGGATGCCGCGGCAAAGCGGGTCGCTGGCGATTACGGCATCGAAATTCGTTACTACAGCGTGATTTACGACATCATCGATGATGTCAAGGCGGTCATGTCGGGCATGTTGACGCCGGAATCCCAGGAAACGATTATTGGCCTGGCCGAAGTCAAGGATGTATTCCGTTCACCCAAGTTTGGTGATGTCGCCGGTTCGATCGTGGTCGACGGTGTGGTCCGCAAGGGGCAACCGATCCGGGTATTGCGCGACAACGTGGTCATCTACGAAGGCGAGCTCGAATCCCTGCGGCGTTTCAAGGACCCGGTCGAGGAAGTTCGCATGGGTACGGAATGCGGTATCGCGGTGAAGAACTACAACGATGTCAAACCGGGCGATCAAATCGAGGTGTTCGAACGCACCGAAGTGGCGCGTACGCTCGAGTGATTGCGTTAAACCGAACCAGCTAAAATGCCGAAAGAATACTCGCGCAGCGAACGGCTTGCTTCACAGATTCAGCGTGAACTGGCAAGCCTGGTTCGAAGTGAATTAAAAGACCCCGGCCTGTCGGCTCCGAGCATACTGGAAGTCCAGGTGAGCAAGGACCTCGCCCACGCGCGCGTCTTTTTCAGCGTGCTGGATCCGCAGGACGCGGCCGATTGCCTGGCGGCCCTGACCCGGGCGAGCGGTTTTCTGCAGCGCGAAATCGGCAAGAGCCTCAAGGCCCGAGTCACGCCGAAGCTCAGCTTCATCTACGACGACACCGATATTCGCGGGCGCCAGCTATCGGACCTGATCGACTCGGCGCTGGCCAGCGACAAGGATAAAGCCAGCCAGTAATGGGGTCCGGGGATTATCGCGACGTCGACGGTATCCTGATTCTGGATAAACCGATTGGTATCAGTTCCAACCAGGCCCTGCAACGGGTGCGCAAGCTGCTTCGCGCACGTAAAGCAGGCCATTGCGGCAGTCTCGACCCGCTTGCAACCGGCGTGTTGCCGATATGCCTGGGTGAAGCCACCAAGTTTTCCAGCTACCTGCTCGGCGCTGACAAGTCCTATCGCGCACTTTGCCGACTCGGGCAAACGACGACCACCGGCGATGCAGAGGGTGAGGTGCTGGAAACGGCGGCGGTTTGCGTCGATGCCCGCCAGATCGAAGAATTACTACCGCGTTTTGTCGGTGAGATCGAGCAGATCCCGCCGATGTACTCGGCTCTCAAGCACCAGGGCAAACGCCTTTATCAGCTGGCGCGCGAAGGCAAGCAGGTGGAGCGCCAGGCGCGGCGCATTAAAGTTTTTCGACTGGACCTGTTGTCGTTCGATGGACGGGACATGGAGATTGACGTGTCCTGTTCGAAGGGCACCTACATTCGCACCCTCGCCGAGGACATCGGTAAACAGCTCGGTTGCGGTGCGTACCTCGCCGCCTTGCATCGTACTCGCGTCGGTGGGTTCGACCAAAGTGACGCGCTGACGATGGAGCATTTGCAGGATCTGCAACAGCAGCAGGACGGAGATCGACTCGAGCAGTTGTTGCTGCCCGTCGGCGCGGCCCTGGCGGATTTTCCGGAAGTTGTGTTGAGTGCATCCGACAGTCTCGATATACGTCGTGGGAAACGCCTCGGCCCGGGTGTTTGCGAAGTCTCCGGTCTGTGTCGGCTGAGCACGGAAGAGGGCGTCTTCATCGGCCTCGGGGAAGTCGCCGCGGACGGTGAGCTGAAGGCAAAAAGATTAATGAATACAGCAAGATAGGACTGTTTTGGGTGCGCCGGGACAATTACCCCGATTATTCCGGTGAAAGTTCTTGTTACCGCCTGCACAGATAGGTAGAATACCTGCCTTTTTCGGGCCCACGAGGTTTATAGAATGGCAATGTCAGCTGAACAGAAGGCTGTAATTATCGCTGAGCATCAGCAAGGCGGCAGTGACACCGGGTCACCCGAGGTGCAGGTTGCACTGTTGTCGCATCAGATCAGTCACCTGACTGAGCACTTCAAGAAACACATTCATGATCATCATTCACGCCGCGGTTTGCTGAAGATGGTCAACCAGCGTCGCAATTTACTGGATTATCTGAAATCCAAAAATCAGCAGCGTTATAAAGATTTGATAGCAAAACTCGGATTGCGTCGTTAAACAGATTGCGCCGTTAAACAGGTGAGAGAATAGTGAATCCAATTAAAAAGACATTTCAGTACGGCGCGCATCAAGTAACGCTGGAAACCGGCGAGATTGCTCGCCAGGCCGGCGGTGCAGTTATCGCATCAATGGGTGACACCGTTGTCATGGTTACCGTAGTCGGTAGAAAAACTGCTGATCCGGGCCGCCCATTCTTTCCGCTCACCGTCGATTACCAGGAAAAAACCTATGCAGCCGGGCGTATCCCTGGCGGTTTTTTCAAGCGTGAAGGTCGTCCCAGCGAAAAGGAAACGCTGACCTGCCGCCTCATCGACCGGCCGATTCGTCCGCTGTTTCCGAAAGGTTTCATGAACGAGGTCCAGGTTGTAGCCAACGTATTATCCAGCGATCCTGAAATCGACGCCGATATTTCGGCAATGCTCGGCACTTCCGCTGCGCTCGCCGTATCCGGGATTCCGTTTGCCGGGCCAATTGGCGCCTGCCGCGTCGGCTACGTCGACGGCGAATACGTGCTCAATCCGACCGCCAGCCAGCTCGCCGAGTCACAACTCAACCTCGTGGTTGCCGGCACCAGCAACGCCGTTTTGATGGTTGAATCGGAAGCCAATCGCCTGCCCGAGGAAGTCATGCTGGGTTCAGTGGTTTACGGTCACGAGCAAATGCAGAATGCAATCCAGGCAATCACCGAATTTGCCGCGGAAACGGGTGTACAGGCCTGGGAATGGCAGACGCCTGAAGCCGATGCCGGTCTCGCCGACAAGGTGGCCGCCGAGGCTTCCTCCGCAATTACCGAAGCCTATACTATCGCCGACAAGATGGATCGCCAGGATCGCATCGGTGCAATTCGCGACGATGTCGTCGCCGCACTGGTTAGCGATGCCGAAGATTCGCCGTCCGAAGGCGATGTACGCGGCGCGGTCAGCAAGCTCGAAAAGTCGATTGTACGTGGGCGCATCATCGCTGGTGAGCCTCGTATCGACGGTCGTGATACCTCTACCGTTCGCCCGATCCATATCCGTACCGGCGTGCTGCCGCGTACTCACGGTTCAGCCCTGTTCACCCGTGGTGAGACCCAGGCGCTGGTCGTTGCCACGCTCGGCACCGGTCGCGACGCACAGATCATCGATGCAATTGAAGGCACCTACAAGGAAAACTTCATGATGCATTACAACTTTCCGCCTTCCTGCGTAGGCGAGACGGGTCGTGTCGGCTCACCCAAGCGTCGTGATATCGGCCATGGCCGCCTCGCCAAGCGTGGCGTGCTGGCTGTGATGCCTGAAGTCGACGATTTCCCTTATGTTATTCGCGTGGTTTCGGAGATCACAGAATCCAACGGTTCATCCTCCATGGCCAGCGTCTGTGGCGCGAGCCTGGCGTTGATGGATGCCGGTGTGCCGCTGAAGGCCCCGGTTGCGGGAATCGCGATGGGTTTGATCAAGGAAGACAATGGTTTTGCCGTGTTGTCCGACATCCTCGGTGACGAAGATCACCTCGGCGACATGGATTTCAAGGTAGCCGGAACCACCGATGGTATTACCGCGTTGCAGATGGACATCAAGATCGACGGTATTACCACAGAGATCATGCAACAGGCGCTGAACCAGGCCAAAGACGGTCGTTTGCACATCCTCGGCGAAATGGCCAAGGTGCTCAGCGAAGGCCGAGCCGAAATGTCTGAATACGCTCCACGTTTGATCACCTTCCGCATCAACCCCGAAAAAATTCGTGACGTCATCGGCAAGGGTGGTGCAACCATCCGCGCGATTACCGAGGAAACCGGAGCGACCATCGAAGTCGACGACGATGGTGTGATCAAGATTGCATCCGTCGAGAAAGCGGCTGGCGAGGAAGCCAGACGCCGCGTCGAGCAGGTCACTGCCGAAGTCGAAGTGGGTGTGATCTACGAAGGCAAGGTTGCCAAGATCATGGATTTTGGCGCCTTCGTCAACATCCTGCCGGGTAAGGACGGACTGGTGCACATCTCGCAGATCTCCGATGAGCGCGTCGAGCAAGTCAGCGATAAACTCACCGAGGGCGATGTCGTCAAGGTCAAGGTGCTCGAGGTTGATCGCCAGGGTCGCATCAGGCTGAGCATGAAAGCAGTCAGCGCAGACGAGGCCGCCGAAACAGCCTAATCGACCATCTGCACGAAATGAAAAAGGGGAAACATCGTTTCCCCTTTTTTTATGCGCACTACTCTGCTGGCGGGCAGGCGCTGGCCGGCAGGCCGTAAGCGGAATCAGATCAGTTTGAATATCGTTCCGCAATACGGACACTTGGCTTCGCCGCCGTTCTCCCCGACGGGAATATAAACCCTCGGGTGCGAATTCCACAGGCTCGATCCTGAAACCGGGCAATGTATCGGCAGGTCATCGGGTTTTACTTCGACCGCGGATTTTGCGTTCGGGGTCGAGTAAGCGTTTTGATCGGATGCAGTGTTTGGATTTACCATCGATTTTCTAGTCCACAAAAGTTAACAGGTTCAGGTACTTTTCGTTACGCCCGTGCACCAGGTCGAAATAATCGGACTGCAGGCGCTCGGTGATCGGGCCACGCGAGCCGCTGCCGACGGGGCGATTGTCGAGCTCGGCGATGGGCGTTACCTCGGCGGCCGTACCGGTAAAAAATGCCTCGTCAGCGACGTACACTTCATCGCGCGTAATCCGCTTCGATACGATCTCCAGACCCCGATCCGCGGCCAGTGTGAAAATGGTTTTACGCGTAATGCCATTCAGCGCCGTGGTTGTCTCCGGGGTGTAGATTACGCCATCGCGCACGACAAAGATGTTCTCTCCGCTGCCCTCGGCGACGTAACCTTCGGGGTCGAGCAACAGGGCCTCGTCATAACCGTCCTTGAGGGCTTCTCCGAGCGCGACCATGGAGTTGATATACTGACCGTTTGCCTTGGCCTTGGTCATCGCGATATTGGGGTGATGCCGCGTATAGGAGGATGTCTTGATGCGGATTCCTTTCTCCAGCCCATCCTGGCCCAGGTAGGAACCCCATTCCCAGGCGGCGACAATGCAGCGCACGGACAGGTTATCGGCGCGCAGGCCCATGCCTTCCGAGCCGTAAAAAACCATGGGCCGGATATAGGCGCTATCGAGCTTGTTATCGCGTACCGCGGCAACCTGCGCATCCATCAATTCCTGTTTGTTCCACGGAATCGGCATGCCGAGCACCTTGCAGGAATCGAGCAGGCGCGAGGTGTGTGCTTCAAGCGCAAAGATCGCCGGGCCTTTGTCGGTATGGTAGGCGCGCACGCCTTCGAAACAACCCATGCCGTAGTGCAGGGTATGGGTCAGGACATGGACGGTGGCTTCACGCCAGGGCACCATCTTCCCGTCAAACCAGATGAAGCCATCGCGATCATCCATCGACATAGTCAGTTCTCCAGCTTGCCGAAACAGTCGTTCCAGCAGTTCTTAACATGAGCCAGTTGCCCGGCAATCAATTCGGCATCCATTTCGGCGGACTGGTTTTGCAGCACGGACTGGTGCAGCAACCGATGATAGTCTTGATAGATTTCAACCAGTTGCGATTGCGAACGGGTAATCAGGTTTAGCCTAAATAACGCCTTCAGAAGGCTAATGTTATCAGAATATAAACAATCAGAGCCAATACTATTTGCCTGCGACAGCACCCAGTACTGGACTATGAACTCGATGTCGACCATACCCCCGCGCGATTGTTTCAAGTCGACGCGATCGCCTTCCGCTGGGCGCTTGGCCTGGTACATGCGTTCGCGCATATCGGCGATGTCCTTGCGCAATTGTTCAGCGTTGCGCTCCAGCGTCAAAACCTGTGATCGAATCCTGTCAAACTCGGGTTTGAGTGCCTCGCTGCCGGCGACCAGGCGCGCCCTCACCAGGGCCTGGTGTTCCCAGGTCCAGGCCTTCTCCAGTTGATAGCGCAAGTAGGCGGCGCTCGAAGAAACCAGCAGTCCCGATGAACCCTCGGGCCTCAGCCTGGAGTCGATTTCATAGAGCTTGCCCGATGCCGTCAGAACGCTGGTCATGGAGATAATCTTCTGCGCCAGGCGCGCAAAAAAAACTGAATTTTCGATCGATTTGTCGCCGCTGGTGTACTGTGCTTCACCGCTCGAATCGTGCAGAAAGATCAGGTCGAGGTCGGACTGGTAATGCATTTCGTAACCGCCGAGTTTGCCGTAACCGATGATTGCGAGATTCGCGCTGCGCCGTGTACCCCCCTCGCTGCATTCGGGTTGGCCGTATTGCTGCCGCAGGGCCTTGCTCGCCAATTGATAGACCGCCTCGAGCACAACCTCGGCGAGGTCGCAGAGGTAATGGCTCACCTGGGTCGCGTCGATCTCCTGGGCCAGTTCGGCACAGGCTATCACCAGGGTTTGTTCGCGCTTGAACAGGCGCAGGCTGTCGAGTTCGAGTTCGGTGTCGCCCTCGATGGTCGCCAGTTGCTGCTGCAGTCGTCGCAGTAGCAGCGACTTGTCGAAACGCTGATGGTCACCGCTTTGAATCAGGTTTTCGATAAGCATCGGGTACTGTGAAACCTCGCCGGCGATCCACTCGCTGCGATCGAATAGCGAAGCCAGGCGTTGCAACAGGGCCTGGTTCTGAAACAACAGTTCGAAGTAAACACTGCGTCCGGCGATCGACGAAAACAGGCGTAACAGGCGTTCGAACAGAACCTCGGGGCGGTCGCTGAAGCGAATCGCCTCGAGCAGGCCGGGCAGCAATACACCGAAGCGTTGCTTGGCGCGCGCCGACATGAAATTCCAGGCCTTCGATTGCAGGAATCGATTCAGCAGGCGGGTAATTTCCTCTGTCTCCGCGATGCCGGAATTTTCAATAAAATCCCATTGCCGTCCGTCCTCGATACCCTCGGCAAAGCTGTCGTCGATCACGGCTTCGGGCCTGGGGCTGTCCTCCTGTTTGAATAGATCGTTGAAGCATGCGCCGACCCGTTGACGATGTATCTTTAACTGCTCGACAACGCCGTCCCAGTCGCCGAGGTTCATGGTCACGGCGATGCGTCGCTGCTGGCCCGGGTTGTCGGGTAAATCGTGGGTTTGCTGGTCGTTGAACATCTGAATGCGATTTTCCAGCAGTCGCAGAAAACAGTAGGCAGCGCGCAGCTTGTCGATGCTGTTGGCGTCGACGATTTCGTGCTTGCGCAGGGCGTCGAAGCTGTCGAAAATGCCGCTGCACTGTAGCTGGTGGTTGCGCCCTCCACGCAGTATCTGGAAAGCCTGCACGAAAAACTCGATTTCTCGAATCCCGCCCTGGCCCACCTTTATGTTGACGCGCATGTCTCGGGATTTCGCCTGGGCATCGATTTTTGCCTTGAGCGTGGCCAGCCCGTCGAACACCCGGTAATCGAGGTATTTACGGTAAATGAAGGGTCTCAGCATCGTCGCCAGTGATTGCCGACTGGCCTCGCTGCCCGTGATAATGCGCGCCTTTACCATGGCGTACTGTTCCCATTCGCGCCCGTGCAACTGGTAGTAGTGTTCGAGCGCGCTATGATTGAGCACGACCGGTCCGGACTCTCCCCAGGGTCGTAATCTCAGGTCTACGCGGTAAACGAATCCATCCGCGGTGGCGTCGCTCAGGAGCTGGTTGAGCAGGCGTACGACCCGACTGAAATACTCCTGATGGGTCAGCTGCCCGTAGCCCGTCAACTCGCCATCGCTGTCGTAACAGCAAATCAAATCGATATCCGAGGAAAAATTGAGTTCGCGCCCGCCCAGTTTACCCATGGCGATAATGTTCAACTCCATGGGCTCGCCATTTGCCTCGGTTGGGTGTCCGTGCTTGGCCGATAATTGTCGCTGGCAGATGTCGAGCGCGCTGCGAATCAACTGATCCGCAAGATCGCTCAAATGCAACAGGGTGGATTGCAGTGGATTCGCCGCGACTACGTCGAGATAAATGATTTCCACCAGTTTACGATGCCGATAGAGGCGCAGCTCGCGTTTGACCTGATCAAGGTCAATCTTTTCATTCTCTGCCAGGTCGATAATCTGCGCGTCCAGCTTGAAATCAGTGAGATCCGACAGGGGCTCGATCAATTCGGGCCGGCGTTGAAGCTGGGCAAGTGCATAGGGGCTCGCGATTGCGAGCCGCTCGATTTTTTCACGCGTGCAGGCTGAAATCTGGTGAGTCTCCAGGTAGTCTGCAACGGGTTGCCATTGAAAACGATCTTCGACCAGCAGGGCCTGGTTTTGCTCTTGATTGTTCATAAGTGGCATTTACTGCAAATGGGAAATATTATTATTTGCGTTAATGTTATATTTCATTAATATCTGCGTTTCCGTATTGAGGTGTGTCATTTTCTTGCCGGACAATTTTAGCGCTGAATCCAGTTCACAAACCATATTAATTTACCGGTATAGCGCAATTGAACTTGACCGGGTAAACGCCGCTGCCTGCCATTGGCCGTGGTTAATGTTTTACGAGTAACTGACGTGAGTTCCCGGTCTGCAAATTTTTCCTATCGGCCAGGTCTGTGGAAGCCGGCAATGATCCTGCTGGCGACGCTGCTCAGCCTTCCCATTTTCACCATAGCAAGCTTCCTGCTGTATCCGTCCAACGAGGTTTGGCAGCATCTACGTGAAACGGTGCTCAACGAGTACCTGCTCAATTCGGCGCTATTAATGCTGGGTGTTGCCGCGGCCACCCTGATCATCGGGGTAGGCTGCGCGTGGTTGACCAGCCTGTGTGTTTTCCCCGGCAAGAAGCTGTTTGCCTGGGCGTTGCTGATGCCGCTCGCGTTTCCGGGCTATATTATCGCCTATACCTATACCGGCATGTTCGATTTTGCGGGTCCGCTGCAGAGCTGGATTCGAGACCTGACCGGCTGGGGTTACCAGGACTATTATTTCCCCGAGATCCGTTCCCTGGGCGGTGCGATCACCATGTTTTCACTGGTCCTGTATCCCTACGTCTACCTGTTATCGCGCGCCGCTTTCCTCGAACAATCGGTATGCGTGCTGGAAGTAAGCCGGACACTGGGCTGCTCGGTGTGGTCGAGTTTTTACCGCATCGCGCTGCCGCTGGCGCGTCCTGCCATTGTCGCCGGTGTGTCGCTTGCCCTGATGGAAACCCTGGCCGACTATGGAACGGTTTCGTTTTTCGGGCTCGGCGTCTTCACCACTGGTATCTTTCGCACCTGGTTTGGCCTGGGCGATGGCGCGGCGGCGGCTAAACTGGCCGCGATATTGCTGATGTTTGTGTTTACGCTGGTCATCATCGAGCGCTGGTCGCGCAAGCGTGCACGCTATCACCATACTTCCAGTCGCTACAGCAGGCTGCCGCAGTATCACTTGCGTGGTTACCGCGCAGTGCTTGCATTTTGCGCCTGTTTTTTCCCACTGTTCTTCGGCTTCATTCTGCCGGCGGGGCAACTGGGACTGTGGGCGCTCGAAACCTGGGACAGCATGGTCGATGCATCGTTTGTCGCGCTCACCCTGAACTCCGTAATGCTCGCCGCCAGCGCCGCTGCCCTGGCGGTGGCGCTGGCGCTTTTCCTGGTTTATGGAAAACGCCAGTTCAGCGGTAAGGCGGTAATCGCGTCGGTCCGCGTGGTCGCAACCGGCTACGCTATACCCGGCACCGTGGTCGCGGTTGGCGTCATTATCCCGCTGGCGTGGTTTGATAACCGCATCGACAGCCTGATGTCGGGCCACTTCGGGATTTCCACTGGCCTGCTGTTGAGCGGCAGCCTGTTCGCGGTCATGTTTGCCTACATGGTGCGGTTTTTGGCGGTCTCGGTGCAATCGGTTGAATCAGGCCTCGGCAAAATCAGGCAGTCGATGGATGAAGCGGCGCGTTCATTATCTTATACTCCGACGCAAATTTTGCTGCGCGTGCACCTGCCGTTAATGAAAGCCACCGTTCTGACCGCTTTCCTCATCGTTTTTGTCGATGTCATGAAAGAATTGCCGGCGACGCTGATCCTGCGGCCCTTTAATTTCAATACGCTCGCGGTGCGCGCATTCGAACTCGCCGGCGACGAGCGCCTTGCCGATTCGTCGACCGCGGCGCTCATGATCGTTGCGGTCGGGCTGGTGCCGGTGCTGTTGTTGAGCCGTGGTATCTCGGCTTCACGGGCCGGCTCATGACCTCGCAACTCGACGTAGAGAACCTGGACGCCGGTTACGACGACCTGCAGGTGCTGAACCAGGTCAGTTTTTCACTGCAACCGGGCGAGATCGGCTGCATGCTCGGCCCCAGCGGCTGCGGCAAGACCACCGTGCTGCGCGCCATTGCAGGTTTCGAGGCGGCCTGGGACGGGCGTATCCAGATCGACAACCGTGAAGTCAGTACCCGCGAGTTCAGCCTGCCGCCGGAGCGACGCAATATCGGCATGGTGTTCCAGGATTTCGCGTTGTTTCCGCATCTCAAGGTCGAGGATAACGTGCGTTTTGGCCTGCATCGGCAGCCACGCCAGGAACAACAGGCGCGGGTCCAGGAAATGCTCGCCATCGTCGGCATGCTCGCCTATGCCCAGGCTTATCCGCACCAGCTTTCGGGTGGACAACAACAGCGTGTTGCGCTGGCCCGCGCACTGGCGCCGAGCCCCGCCATCCTGTTGCTGGACGAACCTTTCTCGAACATGGACGTGGAGCTGCGCGAGCAGCTGGCGCGCGAAGTCAGGAGTATTCTCAAGCAGGAAAACAATACCGCCGTGCTGGTGACCCACGATCAAAATGAAGCCTTTGCCATGGCCGACCAGATTTGTGTCATGAATGAAGGCAGTATTATGCAGCAGGGCAGTGGTTACGACCTCTATCATCGCCCGCTCAATCGATTTGTCGCGGATTTTATCGGCCAGGGTGTTATCATCCCGGCGACGGTGGAAAATGCGACGACGGTTAAAACCGACCTCGGTCGAATTCAGGGTAAAAACAGGATCGATGCATCACCGGGATCGACGGTGGATGTCCTGATACGTCCCGATGATATCGTGCACGACGATACTTCCGAGGAATCGGCTATCGTTGTCGAGAAGGCATTTCGAGGCGCTGATTTTCTTTACTTTCTGCGCATGGATAGCGGGGTCGAGGTGATGTGTCTTGCGCCCAGCCACCACAATCATAAAATTAACGAGCGTATCGGGATCCGGCTCAACCTGGACCACCTGGTCACCTTTTCCCGGACCTGAGGCTAGCCTGCATATTGCACCAGTCGGTCTCAGGCCTTGACATTACTATATGAAAGATTGGAGCAAGTTGGAAAGTTCACAAATGGAAATAAAAATACAGTTTGTCACCGGCCCGAGCCCTATCCCGGCTCTGACTTGTCCAGATACGCCTGAACTTGGTCTTCGCCGCTCCCGGCCGGCTCAAGCCATAGCTACGGCTATGGCTTTACTGCGGGCATCCTGCCCTCCGCCCCTTCGGGCCATGGGCGAAAAGCGCCCATGTTCAAAATCGCTCCCGGCGATTTTGTCAGTCCAGACCGGCGTTCAGACGCATCTGTCCTGCGTCAGACTCCGGGATACTGGTGCAATATGCAGGCTATGCGACCCTTGAATTCAGATGATCAGTAAAATTCTCGTTACCATCGCGGTAATCATGGCTTGCATGTGGATGCTGTCGTCGCGCGCCAAGCCGAAATTGAAAC
>Ga0255052_10001882_pt1 | contig 15444 bp, 16 predicted proteins | sample JV7_2_21_MG_FD_188632 | JGI IMG/M metagenome (GOLD analysis project Ga0255052, IMG submission 188632) | Seawater microbial communities from Jervis Inlet, British Columbia, Canada - JV7_2_21 | ecosystem: Environmental > Aquatic > Marine > Inlet | place: Canada: British Columbia | collected...
TAGCAGCGCGCTCAACATCAGGCTGTTCAGACAATCCGTCGCCGGCACTGCAAAAATCATGAACAAGCTGGGTGCCGACTGGACCATGAGCAGTCGCTGCTTTGACGCCAGCAACTTCGGCTACCTGTCCGGCGACTACCCGGCAGAAAAAACCGCAACCCTGCGCATTATCGATGCAGCAAAGGCCTGCGGTGCCAGCAGAGTGATTGTGCCGGAGTGCGGTCATGCGTACATAGCCTTGCGCTGGCACGGCGCGAACATGTTGGGCGAGCGACCACCGTTCAGGACACTGGCGATATCCGAATTCATCGGTCGGGAAATCGAAGCTGGACGTCTCCGTGTCAAGGAAATAGGCAATGGTAAATCGGTCACGTTTCACGATTCGTGCCGGCTGGTCCGACACGGTGGTCTGCTTACAGAGCCGCGCATTGCTCTGCGTGCCCTCGGCCTTGATCTGAGAGAGATGGAATCCCGCGGCCGCACAGCTATCTGTTGCGGCGGCGGCGAAGGTAGCAACTACATCAGCAGAGCCAAACCGCTGCGGCAGAGCGCTTTTGAGATAAAAATGAGGGAAGTGGAAGACACAGGCGCGGACTCGCTGGTGACTTCCTGCGACAGCTGTCGCTACAACTTCATGACCAAGGGGGCGAAGGCCAACTGGAACCAGACCATTGAGAGCCTGGTGGAAATGGTTGCCGATAATCTGGCGGATTGAAGACCGCACAGAACGTGTGGCGGTCAATTCAGCCGATGATGAAATTGCTTGAATAATGATTGTTTAAGGCAGACAGAAAATGAATGATCGAATCGTTGTAGATCCAATTACGAGAATCGAGGGGCATTTACGCATCGAGGCGCAGATGGATGGGGACAAGATTGCCGAGGCCTACTCGTCCGGCACGATGGTCCGTGGAATTGAAATTATCCTGCGCGGCCGGGATCCGCGCGATGCCTGGGCATTTACACAGCGCATCTGCGGCGTTTGCACGCTTGTCCACGGTATTGCGTCGGTACGCGCCGTTGAGGATGCACTGAATTACGAAATTCCGAAAAATGCACAGTTGATTCGCAATCTGATGATCGGTGCTCAGTACGTGCACGACCACGTCATGCACTTTTACCATCTGCATGCGCTTGACTGGGTTGACGTTGTATCTGCGTTGTCGGCTGATCCGAAAGCGACATCAAATCTTGCGCAAAGCATTAGCAATTACCCGAAGAGCTCGCCCGGTTACTTTGCCGATATGCAAAAAAAGGTCAAAGATTTCGTCGAGGCTGGCCAGTTAGGCATTTTCGCGAAAGCCTATTGGGGTCATCCGGCTTACAAGCTGCCACCCGAAGCAAACCTGATGGCGGTTGCGCACTATCTTGAGGCATTGAGCTGGCAGCGTGACGTTTCGCGCCTCCATACGATATTCGGTGGCAAGAACCCGCACCCGAACTTCCTCGTCGGCGGCGTGCCCTCACCGATCGACCTTAATTCGGATTCTGCGATCAATTCAGCCCGTCTCGCTGCAGTACAAGGCATCATCACGCAGATGCGCGAATTCGTCGACCAGGTTTACGTGCCGGACACGCTCGCCATTGCAGGTTTCTACAAGGACTGGGCCGCACAGGGTGAAGGCGTTGGTAACTTCATGTCCTACGGGGACTTCCCCGAAAACGGTGTCAACGATCCGGCATCATTTCTGTTCCCGCGCGGCGCCATACTCGGCCGAGACCTGTCGACGATCCACGAGATCGATCTCGACGCAATGGATGAGGTCAAAGAGTACGTCGCGCACTCCTGGTACGACTATGAAGCTGGTAAGGAAGCAGGGTTGCATCCTTACGAGGGCGAGACGGAATTCAACTACGATGGTCCGGAACCGCCGTATACACAACTCGACGTCGAGAAGAGTTACTCGTGGCTCAAGTCTCCGCGTTGGAAGGGCAATGTCATGGAAGTTGGTCCACTTGCTCGCGTATTGATGTTGTATGCGTCCGGACATGAACAAACGCAGGAACTGGTCAACTATACGTTGCAGACTTTGAATGTTCCGGTTGAGGCGCTGTTCTCGACGCTGGGCAGAACGGCCGCACGTACGCTCGAGACCAAGATCGTCGCCGACAATATGCAGGCCTGGTACGACAACCTGATCGGCAACATCAAGAGTGGCGATACGCGGACGTTTAACGAGGTTCTGTGGGAACCCTCGTCCTGGCCGAAGAAATGTCAGGGCGTTGGCTTCACCGAAGCACCGCGCGGTGGGCTGGCGCACTGGATCGTCATCGAAGACGAGAAGATCGCCAACTACCAGGCCGTTGTACCAAGTACCTGGAACGCTGGTCCGCGAGATGCCGAAGGCAAACCTGGTCCCTACGAGGCAGCATTGGCCGGTCATCAACTGCATGATCCGAAACAGCCAATCGAGATATTGCGCACGATCCACAGCTTCGACCCATGCATCGCTTGCGCGGTTCATGTCACCGATCCGAACGGCGAGGAACTCGTCAACATCAAAGTACGTTAGAAAGTGAGAATGACCATGCGACTTCTACTTAGCTTATTTCTCCTCGCAGGAGTTTCGCGTATAGCGGTTGCGCATACGCTTGGGAACGAAGATGGCTTTGTGGTGCAGCTTTGGCATCAACTGCTAGGGCTGCACCATTTCCCGTTGACCGTACTGCTGATTGTGGCCGGCACGTTGCTGCTGCTTAACTGGAGAAAGGCCCGCCGTATGTAGCGGTTTACATAGGCTGACTCCGTAGTTTCCACTGTATTACAATCCCTACTGACTTCGGTATAAACATCTTGCAGTTGCGCGGACCATTGCGAAGTCATGGTTCGGCACCAGGGAGCCTGTAATGCCTACAGACAACACACGTATCGCCGACCCATCTCCGCAGGCGTTTGCCGGAGATTCGCTCGCGCAAACCGGCAAACGTCTGTTCAACGCCACACGACCGAAATTCTTCCCAGCCTCGGTGCTGCCCGTATTGGCCGGCACGGCCTGGGGTTTTGGCATCACAAGCCAGATCGATCTGCTGGTTTTCGCGCTAGCCTTGTTCGCGACTGTTTGCGTACATGCCGCCAGCAACGTACTCAATGACGTAGGCGATGAATCGGGGGGAACCGACAAACAGAACGAAGATCGCATCTATCCGTACACGGGTGGTTCGCGCTTTATTCAGACCGGCATCATGAGTGCCAGCGAAATGGCCAGACTCGGCATAAGCCTGCTGGCACTTGCAGCTATCGCCGGACTGGCGTTGATTTTTCTGCGCGGACCGATGGTGCTGTACTTCGGTCTCGCGGGCGTAGCGCTTGGTATTCTGTATTCGCTCGGGCCCATACGTTTAAGTTCGCTTGCAATCGGTGAAACTGCCGTCGCGATCGCATTCGGTGTTGTGCCGGTCGCCGGCGCGGCGTGGTTACAGGGCGCTGCACTCGATGTGCAATTATTGCTGTACTCCCTGCCCGTCAGTGCCTGGGTAGCGGCAATACTCTTGATCAACGAAGTGCCGGACATTGATGCCGATGGCTCGACGGGCAAACGTACGCTTCCGGTCAGGCTCGGACTCCGTTCCACGGCTTCGTTGTATTTTGCTGTGAACCTGGCAGCCGCGGGCATTACCGGTTGGCTTGCCTACACAGGCGCCCTGCCGTTGTTTGCGCCACTGATCCCTGCTTTGTTACTCATCCTGGCGTTCAAGGCCGCTGCGGCGATTCGCCAGGGCATAGAGGATCGCAATGCTATGACAAAAGCGATCGAAAGCACTCTCGCGATTCACGCCGTCGGCTGCATCTGGCTGCTGGCCTGTGTCTTGTTTCAACATTGGTGGCCATAACTTGTAGGGTGCGATGCAGATAACCATAACAAAAGGACTGGATGTTCCAATTAGCGGCGCGCCGCAAGCTGTAATTTCAGATGCAGCTGAAGTTGGCACTGTCGCCCTATTGGGCTGGGATACGCCGGGGCTTAAACCGAAGATGGCGGTTGCCGAAGGCGATCGCGTCAAGCTCGGCCAGACTCTCTTTATAGACAAGCGTAATCCCGGCGTTAACTACACAGCGCCCGGTTGCGGCGTCGTCGCGGCCATCAACCGCGGTGAGCGCCGTGTACTGAACTCAGTCGCGATTGAGCTCGATGGTGATGACGCAGAGTCCTGGCGTGCCTTCGACCCCGCTGAAATCGGCAAGATCGATGCAGAGACAATCCGCAAAACGCTAGCCGAATCCGGCCTTTGGACCGCCTTGCGCGGTCGCCCTTTCGGCAGAATTCCGGCGCCCGATTCGACGCCAAATTCGATTTTCATTACGGCGACCAACACCAACCCGCTTGCTGTCGATCCTGCGCTGGTCATTGCCGAGGATGCCGAGGCCTTTGTGACCGGCATTCGTCTCGTATCGCGACTTACCGACGGGCCAATCTACATCTGCACCAAGGCGGGCGCTGATATTCCGCTTCCCGAAGGTGAGCATTTTCGGCACGCAGAATTCGCCGGCCCGCATCCGGCCGGGCTGGTTGGTACCCATATTCATTTCCTCGACCCGGTCAGCATCAAGAAGACTGTCTGGCACATCGGCTATCAGAACACGATGGCTATCGGCAGGCTGTTCCTGAGCGGTCGCTTGCCGACCGAACGAATTATCGCGCTTGGCGGTCCGATGGTCAGGAACCCACGCCTGTTGCGGACCCGCAGGGGCGCCAGCACTGCAGATATTCTCGACGCCGAATTGCACAGTGGTAACGCCCGTGTCATTTCGGGCTCCGTACTATCGGGGCATCGCGCCTCGGGCATGTTGGGCTGGCTCGGTGCTTACCACAATCAGATCAGCGTTATTGCCGAGGGCAGCCCACGGGAGTTTTTGTCATTCATGCGGCTGGGCAGACACAAGTACTCGTCGCTACGCACATACGCCTCCACCTGGTTGCACAAGGGCAACTTTGCGATGACGAGCTCGCAGAACGGCAGCCCGCGAGCGATGGTGTCGACGGGTAGTTTCGAACGCGTCATGCCGCTCGATATCCTGCCAACCGTGTTGCTTAAAGCGCTGCTCGTTCGGGACACCGATAGCGCGCAGCAGCTGGGGTGTCTCGAGCTTGACGAAGAAGACCTGGCGTTGTGCTCGTTCGTCTGCAATGGCAAGTACAACTATGGACCACATCTGCGCAAGGCGCTCGACGAAATCGAGGCGACCGGCTGATGAAAAAACTACGCAAGATGCTGGATAACGTTGAACCACTGTTCGTTAAAGGCGGTCGCTTCGAGCGCTTTCACGCGATGTTCGAGATGGTGGATACACTGTTCTATTCACCTCCGGACGTAACACGCGGCTCACCGCACGTTCGTGATGCGATCGACCTCAAACGCGTCATGATTATGGTGGTCTTTGCGGCTACTCCATGTGCGCTCGTTGGCATATGGAACACCGGATTCCAAGCCAACACCGCCATTATGGCGCTGGGCATCGATGTGATGCCGGGGTGGCGCGAAGCAATATTGAGTTTGTTGGGTGCCGGACACGATGCCGGCAGCCTGTATGACAACTTCCTGCTGGGAATTCTGTATTTCCTGCCGATCTATGCAGTCACGATGGCAGCCGGCGGCTTCTGGGAGGTCCTGTTCTCCGGCGTTCGCAATCACGAGATTAACGAAGGCTTTTTCGTTACGTCACTGCTGTACGCCTTGATCCTACCCGCTACGATTCCGCTCTGGCAGGTTGCAGTCGGCATAAGCTTCGGCGTGGTCATCGGTAAGGAAGTTTTTGGCGGCACCGGAAAGAATGTCCTCAATCCCGCGCTCACTGGTCGTGCGTTTCTGTATTTCGCGTACCCGGCCCAGATTTCCGGCGATGCCGTCTGGACCGCGGTGGACGGGTTCAGTGGAGCTACTGCACTGGGTATCAGCGCGATCGAAGGAATCTCCGGGGTCGTCGCAAGCGGTCTCACCTGGGGCCAGGCGTTCCTGGGTCAGATGCAGGGCTCCATCGGTGAGACTTCGGCTGCCGCGTGCCTTGTTGGCGCCGTCGTGCTGGTGTACTCCGGCATCGCTTCCTGGCGCATCATGGTTGGTGTATTTGCAGGCCTGATCATTCCCGTTCTACTCGTCGGCTTCATCGACAGCAGCAACCCGATGATGGACATGCCCTGGCACTGGCATATCGTCATCGGCGGTTTCGCCTTCGGTGCCGTGTTCATGGCGACCGACCCGGTGTCTGCCTGCCAAACCGACACCGGGCGATGGATATACGGACTACTGATCGGCTTCATGACGTTTGTCATACGGGTCGTAAATCCGGCATTTCCTGAAGGCATCATGCTCGCGATTCTGTTCGGCAATGTCTTCGCACCGATGATCGACTACTTCGTCGTTCACGCAAACATGAAACGGAGGGTTCGCCGCAATGTCTGACGACGCTACCACAACTCCGAAACGATCGCGTGACAGTATCAGCAACACGCTGATCGTCGCTATCGGCGTCAGCCTCGTATGCTCGGTACTCGTTTCCAGCGCCGCCATACTTCTGCAGCCACGCCAGTTGCTGAACGAAGAGGAATACCGGCAGCGCATTATTCTCGACGTCGCGGGGTTGTACGAACCAGGGGCCGACATTGCGTCACTGTACTCATCGATCAGAGAAACCACGACCGAGCTCGCATCGGGTGAGCAGGCACCAATTTATCTCGTCACGGACGGTGACTCCGTCGAACAAGTGATTCTGCCCGTCGAAGGTGCCGGCCTCTGGGCCATGATGTACGGGTTTTTGGCGGTCGAGACCGACGGCAACACGGCCCGCGGCTTGCAATTCTACGACCATGGCGAGACACCCGGACTGGGCGACCAGATCGATAAACCCGCCTGGCGCGAACAGTGGCAAGGCAAGAAGCTCTTCGGCCCGGACGGCGAGCCGCGAATAACCATTATTAAAGGGTTCGCACCAGATGACAGCGACTACGAAATCGACGGCCTGGCCGGAGCAACACTGACGGCTCGTGGCGTGACAAACCTGGTGCAGTACTGGATCGGGGAGCAGGGCTACGGGCCTTACCTGAAGACACTCAGTGACAAGGAGACGGAATAGTCATGGGTGACGCACGCAAAGTATTGATCGATCCGCTTGTCGACAATAACCCGGTCACGTTGCAAGTCCTGGGAATCTGCTCGGCATTGGCGGTTACAACATCGCTCCTGCCAGCGCTTCTGATGTGTCTTGCGTTAACCAGTGTCTGTGCGTTGTCGACGGCCGCGATCAGCAGCATTCGAAATCACATACCGAATAATATACGCATCATCGTGCACATGACGATTATCGCGTCATTTGTAATTGTCGTGGACCAACTCCTTCGCGCCTATGCGTTCGAGACCAGCAGGCAATTGTCAGTCTTTGTCGGTCTGATCATCACGAACTGTATCGTGCTGGGACGCGCCGAAGCATTCGCGATGAAAAACAGCGTTGGTCTGAGCTTCCTTGATGGACTTGGCAACGGGCTCGGCTACAGCGCAATCCTGATCATTGTGGCGACAGTGCGAGAATTGTTCGGCGGAGGCACCCTGCTCGGTTATCGCATACTGCCGCTCGTGTCTGACGGCGGCTGGTATGAAGCCAATGGAATGATGTTGTTGCCACCCAGCGCATTCTTCATTATCGGCCTGTTGATCTGGGCTGTTCGCAGCTGGAAAGTGCAACAAGCCGAGCACCCGGATTACCAGATTCATGAAGTTCACAGAACCGAGGTGCTGTGATGGCGGACTACATGAATCTCTTTATCCAGGCGGCGTTTGTCGAAAACCTCGCGCTGTCATTTTTCCTCGGCATGTGTACGTTCCTCGCGATATCGAAGCGTGTCGAGACTGCGTTCGGCCTCGGGCTTGCGGTCGTCGCCGTACAGATCATCACGGTACCGATCAATTATTTGATCTATGCCTTGTTGCTCAGGCCGGGCGCCCTTGCCTGGGCGGGCCTGCCTGATGTCGACCTGAGCTTTCTTGGGCTGGTCAGCTACATCGGTGTGATCGCCGCGCTCGTGCAGATCCTCGAGATGACGCTCGACAAGTATTTTCCAAAGCTTTACAACGCGCTTGGTATTTTCCTGCCATTAATCACGGTCAACTGCGCGATCCTCGGCGGCACCCTCTTCATGGTCGAGCGCCACTATGACTTCGGTGAATCCCTGATGTTCGGATTCGGCAGCGGGTTCGGCTGGGCGCTTGCGCTGGTCGGACTCGCTGGCATACGTGAAAAACTCAAGTACAGCGATGTACCGATCGGACTACAGGGACTCGGTATAACGTTCATTATTGTCGGCCTGATGTCCCTGAGCTTCATGGGCTTCTCGGGGATTCGGTTATGACCATGAACGTGTCGACAATATTCGAAGTTGGCCTCGGCGTCGTTCTTTTCACGCTGATAGTTCTCGTCCTTGTGTTCGTCATCCTTGTTGCGCGCTCGAAGCTTGTGGCGGGCGGTTCTATCCAGATCAACATAAACGACGACAAAGACCTGCAAGTCTCAACGGGCGGGAAGCTCATGAATGCGCTCGCTGACGCGGGCATCTTCGTCCCTTCGGCCTGCGGTGGCGGCGGCACCTGTGGGCAATGTACGGTCCGGGTTCTCGAAGGTGGTGGCGCCATTCTGCCAACCGAAACTTCATTGATCAGCAAACGCGAGGCGAAAGACCATTACCGCTTGTCTTGCCAGGTGGCGGTCAAGCAGGACATGCAGATTGTCGTACCGGAGGAAATTTTCGGCATTCGCAAGATCGAATGTACCGTCGTCTCGAATCGCAACGTTGCGAGTTTCATCAAGGAGCTGGTGTTAGAGCTGCCAGAAGGCGAGGAACTTGAGTTCAAGGCGGGTGGCTACATTCAGATCGAGTGCCCGCCGCACGACCTAAGTTACGGAGACTTCGATATTGACGAGGAATTCCGTGACGAGTGGGATCGCTACAAGCTCTGGCGCTACGAGTCACACGTCAAACAAACCGAATCACGCGCCTATTCGATGGCGAGTTTCCCGCTTGAGAAAACCACGGTCAAACTCAACGTGCGAATCGCGACACCGCCACCGGGCGCTGACGATTCGATACCGCCTGGCGTCATGTCGTCGTACATTTTTAATCTCAAACCCGGTGACCAGGCCACTATCTCGGGACCGTACGGCGAGTTCTTTGCGAAAGATACCGACAACGAAATGGTGTTCATCGGTGGCGGTGCTGGCATGGCACCAATGCGCGCACATATTTTCGATCAGCTAAAGCGCATCCATTCGACACGCAAAATCAGTTTCTGGTACGGCGCCAGAAGTCTTCGCGAAATGTTTTATGTCGAGGAATTCGATGCCCTTGCCCGCGATAACGATAACTTCACCTGGCACATAGGACTGTCCGAACCCTTATCTGAAGACAACTGGACCGGTTACACGGGATTCATTCACAACGTGTTGCTCGATCAGTATCTTGCCGATCACCCGGCGCCCGAAGATTGTGAATACTATCTCTGCGGCCCGCCCATGATGAACTCCGCTGTCATCAAGATGCTGGAGGATCTCGGCGTTACTGAAGACCACATCCTGCTGGACGACTTCGGGGGCTAAATGAAAGCCCTGGCCCTGTCTGTTTTGCTCTTGCTGTGCATGGCTTGCGCACGGGCACCCGAAGAGCTGCAAATATCCGGCAACACGATGGGCACCCAATTCACGGTGAAGCTCGCCGGCTACGACGCCAACATTGAAGGCCTGCAACAAGAGATTGAGGCGTCACTTGATGCTGTAAATCTCATGATGTCGACCTACAAAGCGGATTCCGAAATCTCGCGCTTTAATAGCAATGCGACGACCGAGTGGCAACCAGTTTCGGCAGAGTTTTGCGCAAGTGTGAAAAGCGCCCTGGCGCTGAGTGCTCTGACGAACGGCGCATTCGATATCACCGTTGGGCCGTTGGTCAATCTGTGGGGCTTCGGTCCGGGCGACACCATCGATGAGCCGCCGGCCGATGCAGATATTGCGGCATTGCTGCTCTTAATTGGTTACGAGCACCTACAGGCCGATTGCTCGCGGCCGGCATTGAGAAAGGACATCGTCGAGCTTGTTCTGGACATGTCGGCGTTTGGTAAGGGCTATGCAGCCGACCGGGTTGCCGACGAGCTTGAAGATGCCGGTATCGACGACTATCTGGTTGAGATCGGCGGCGAACTGCGTGTTGCCGGACACAATGCCGATGGCAAACGGTGGGCGGTCGGCATTGAGGCTCCGCTATCGGACCAAAGGCGTCCGCACGGTGTCATTCGCCTGACGGATGCGGCAGTTGCAACTTCCGGAGACTACCGTAACTACTTCGAGTTTGGTGGGCAACGCTATTCGCACACGATTGATACGCGCACAGGAAAACCCGTCACCCATTCGCTGGCGTCGGTAACGGTCGTTGACGACAGTGGCGCTCGCGCCGACGCGTTGGCAACCGCGTTTCTGGTTATGGGGCCGGAAAATGCCATCGCATTCGCGCTGAAGGAGCAACTGGCCGCTATGTTTCTGCTGCGCAGCAACGCAGGTACCAAAGAGCTCACTACGCCCGCATTCGATCAATTGAGGTCCAATTAATGAATTTGCTGCCAACCATGCTGATAACCTTTGCGATACTGCTCGCTGTTATTGCTGCAATGGCGATTGGCGTGATGAACGGCCGCAAGCCGATCAGCGGCAGTTGCGGTGGCCTGAACAGCGGCGGCTGCGAATTGTGCAGCGGCAAGTGTAAACGGGAGTCTGAACAATGAACCTCAAATCATGTCTGGTCCGAGACTACATGGCGGGCAGTCTGGTGACATTTAAGCCCGACATGGACGTGCTCGATGCTATTCACGAGCTGGTACAGCACCGTATTGCCGGCGCTCCCGTCGTCAATGACCGGGGCGATCTGATCGGTATGCTATCCGAACTCGACTGCCTGAAGGTCGCACTGAATGCCGGCTACTACCAGCAATCGGGTGGACCGGTTGCGGATTTCATGACGCCGGATGTCGAGTCGGTTGATGCAGACATGAATATCATCGATCTGGCACAGAAGTTTTTGAATTCCGGTTTTCGTCGCTTTCCGGTTCTGAGAAATAACCGACTCGTCGGTCAAATCAGCCGCCGTGACGTGCTCCGCGCACTCGGTCAGCTTTCCGTGTCTGCATGACGCGTGTATCGCTCGCTGGCCTCGACAGCACCTCCGCGGCGCCGGCGGCGAAACGCCTGCCACTCCTGGATATTGCTAAGGCGATGATACCCGTAGGTGAAATTCCGGCCGTGCACACCGAAGTCATCCGGCACCATAATTGATGAACTCACCCCTTTCCCATTGAAACATTCCAGTACCTCGCTGCTTTATGCATTTCGTAACAAAGACCGATGAGAGACCCGACGAGCGTACAGATTGCGAACCAGCCCTGATGCCCGCTAATCCATATCCAACTGCCCGCCAATATCAAGACGACGACCATAGTAATTTGCGGTGTGAAATCCCTGAGTGTCGCCGGCAAATACCGTTCAAAGAACTCGCGGTTCGCCGGGTCAGCTCGGGCGCGCTTCATCGCCCGGTGATTTATAAAATCCGTAATGCCATAAATTAGTGCCAGAACGATAATCCAATAAGCGAGTTTTTCGGCGCCCATAATCTCGATCATCAAGAACTGAACCAGACCGATGAAAAACGGCCAAATCGAATCCGTTACTGTTGGTGTCCAGCGGAAGCGCATTAGCATGCCCGCGTACATCAACCAAATGAGGATGATGACGATCAGACTGGCGGAAATTTGCAGCCAACCAATAAGCGCGACCACACTGATCTCGAATATTTCGTCTCGATGGCGCATGTGATCCCAGAGAAATTCCAGGGCGAGCGCCTGCACAATGCTGAGCAGCGTCAGCAATACCATAGGGAACTTATCCTTGGCACGATTGCGGATGGTATCCATCAGATTCTCCCCGACGTGTCTCTTTGCGTCTGTAACCCAGTTATAGCAAATTGTCTCCTGACTGACTGAAATTGGCCGAAATCGCCGCTGGAAGGTTTAGAATTACAGCCTGTCAGCTGACGGAACGCTAAGTACCGAAATACTGATTTAGTTTACCTGCAAAAATACAAGCAACGGGTGGCCAACAATGCATCGAAGTCAATTAGCGGGATTCATAATAGATTGCGAAGGCGGTGATTTGGATGAAGCGGCAAATTTTTGGGGGCGGGCCCTGGGTTACGAGTCCTCGCCGCTGACCGATCCGGAAGACGAGAAGTATCGACAGCTCGAAACCGGAGCAAACGGATTGCACATTGAAGTGCAGCGAGTTGATCACCCGAGCAGAGTGCACCTTGATATCGAAACGGACGATATCGAGGCGGAAGTTCGCCGGCTTGAAGGCTTGGGCGCCAAACGGCTAGGCTCGGTAAGGACGTGGTGCGTGATGGAAGCGCCAACCGGACATCGTTTCTGCGTGGTTCGGCCCCAAAGTGCAGAATTTCACACCACCGCGAAAGAGTGGTGACGTGTGATGATCGGCACTTGATCTGTCAGACAGTGTCAGATTGAAGCAATCACGATGACACCTAAGCGCGCAAATCCAGCCGTTCAGCTGCTACGATTACCGCTACAGAAAAGGTCTGCTACTGACCCTTTGCCGACATCAGCGTCCCCTTCCTCAACTCTGTGCCGCACCCCTAAATTGGCGGAATATTGATAGAGACTGTCGTGTTTCTGATAACGAAGCGCACGACTTCAGCGTTAGATTGTGGCTGTAAAATCTTGAAGGTCAGTACAAGTGGCAATGTTTACCATTTGTACTACGATTAGGAGATAATTGACGACAAAGCCAAACCCGCCGAAAGACGGGGACGGAAAGCGACGGATCCTCACTTCTTCCAGGATGCCAGCGTCGACTCGCCCAAAAGATCTGGGTCCAGTCCTCCCGTGCAACCAAATGAATGTAGCCTGAAATGACAACAACAGTCCAACGAGCCGCCACCGTACTTGCTGTGTTCACGTTACTGTTTGGCTCAGCCAACCCTACTCTCGCGCAAGGCAGCGCCGGAATACCGGATTTAATTGCAGTCCTCGCTAGAGGCGATATATCGAGAATCCCGCAGGACCCGCACAATTACACGGCCGTATTCATGGTCTTATCAGCGATTGGCTATGCGCAATGCTCTCTGCGTGAACCCAACTTGTCTCTGTACGGACCCTACATAGCCGAGAGCATGTCTAGGATACAGAGGAAAACGGAGGGCTCCGCCGTCGGTCCCTACCCATTAGCGGCTGCTTTGCATCCACGATATCAGGAAGCATTGTTATTTCTTGGAGCCAAAGGGTGTAATTCAGTCGAAGTGCAGGCTGTCCTCAAGAACGGGTTACGGTTTGGACTGGGGCGCGACCCCGTAGATTTCTCTGGAGCGCTGCCGCTTATAGAATCAAAATCGAAGGTGTACGATATGCAAAATGCCTTCGCCGACAGCGACTGCAAAGGTGAAGGTAGGAGTGACCCTGCCTGCGCCAATTTTTTCGCGTTCATTTACGGAAAATCCGAACCGTTTTGCTTTCATGGCTTGGTAATTCCGGCGGCCCCGAATCCTCCGCAGGTCATCTCTTGTTGGTACGCACCTCTGGCTGACAAGGACATGGGCAGGCGCTATGTGTTCTGGTATGAGCGTACGCCGGGCAATCTCGATGCTCATTGGGTGCATGGAAAATATCAGTTGTCTGAAGTAATACCGGTGGCAGTCACACAGTGTCCTGGAGATGATGACGAGGCGCACAATCTATCGCTTCGCGCCCCCCCCATGAATCAAGCATCATCAACGAGCGTGTCGTACACCCTGCCTGCGTCAGGAGAACCGAGCCCCTGTGATGTTGTGCTGGAAGCCCCCTCAGCCGAAGTGCCAATGGCTTTTGCCGAAGGCGATTACGCGCTGGTTGACCGCGTTACACCGGTATATCCAACTCGGGCACTGTCCCGCGGCATGGAAGGATATGTCGATATGTCGTTCACAGTCACAGAAATCGGCGCCGTAAAGGAACCAATCATCACTTTCTCCACGAGCAGCATTTTTGACCGCGCCGCAACGAGGACAGTACTCAAGTACAAATACAAGCCACGCGTCGTGGACGGTCAGCCAATTGAAGTCAAGGGTGTCACAACCAGAATCACATTCGAGATCGAGGAGTAGAAAGCAGCAATTTGTTTAGATCAAGAACAAGCGGTTAGGGTCCGACCACGATAAGCACATTGGGTGCATGTACGATAGATTCTGAATCATTAATGTCCGCTCTTGGCCGATTGGTTTTGCCCCGGTTTAGTGGACCCAAACCGGACGTTCAGCTTCTCAGTCTAAACTCTGTCCAATCAGGCCAGTGAGATGCTTAATTACATCTACGCTAGATTTTTAGGAGAAAGATAATGAGGAAGAAACGGCCACTCACATTGTGGCAGAACGTAGTGGTTGCGATTCTGTTCATTGCATCAACTCTGCCTACCATCGGGCACACCCAATCGAACGATGCCAAACCCAATATCCTGGTTATATTCGGCGACGATATAGGCATGTACAACATCAGCGCATACCACCGCGGCATGATGGGTGGCAGTACACCGAACATAGATCGAATTGCCAATGAAGGCGCACTTTTTACCGACTATTACGCGCAACAGAGTTGCACGGCGGGGCGCGCCGCATTTATCACCGGTCAGCACCCGTTTCGTACCGGTCTGCTGACAATTGGTATGCCTGGAGCGAAACAGGGTCTGCAGCCGCAGGATCCGACCCTTGCTGAGTTGCTGAAGCCGCACGGCTACGTGAGTGGCCAGTTTGGCAAGAACCACCTCGGTGATCTTGATGAATTCCTACCAACCAATCACGGCTTTGATGAGTTTTACGGCAACCTGTACCACCTGAACGCGGAAGAAGAACCGGAAACCTATCACTACCCGAAGGATGAAGAGTTCCATAAAAAATTCGGACCACGCGGCGTCATCCATTCTTATGAGGATGGCCGCATTGAGGATACGGGTCCACTTACACGCAAGCGTATGGAAACGGCAGACGACGAATTCCGTGATGCGGCCGTCGCCTTCATGGAAAAGGCTGTAGAAGACGAAAAACCGTTCTTCGTATGGTTAAACGCCACACGCATGCACGTCTGGACACGCCTTAGCCCTGAATGGGACGGAAAGACGGGGCATGGTCTTTACGCAGATGGCATGGCACAACATGACTATGACATCGGCCTCGTGCTGGACAAGCTCGACGAACTGGGTATCGCCGACAACACGATTATTGTTTATTCCACTGATAATGGCGCCGAGAAATTTACCTGGCCCGATGGCGGCACTATTCCATTCCGCGGTGAAAAAGGCACGACCTGGGAAGGTGGTTTTCGTGTTCCGGCGGCAGTGCGCTGGCCGGGAACCGTGAAACCCGGAACTGTGATTAACGA
>Ga0255052_10001883_pt1 | contig 15437 bp, 12 predicted proteins | sample JV7_2_21_MG_FD_188632 | JGI IMG/M metagenome (GOLD analysis project Ga0255052, IMG submission 188632) | Seawater microbial communities from Jervis Inlet, British Columbia, Canada - JV7_2_21 | ecosystem: Environmental > Aquatic > Marine > Inlet | place: Canada: British Columbia | collected...
GCCTGGAACGTTACCGATGGCATGGAAGGTGATATGGACAACGGCAAACGCACCAAGAACGGCTGGAAGAACGCCGACGTGCCCTGGACTTACGAGGTCGATCCGGAGCGGATTCGTCTGCCCGACCAGTAACCGGGAAGCAGGCTTGTTCGTCCGCAGCGCTGACGCTTTAGAATTCCATAGCGAGCCCGAACAGAATCGAGATGTCTTCGTTCTCTGCACTTTCCGCGGGATGCGTCTGGTAATCGAAATCAAGCGATATGTTTGACGACAACATGTCCGTAATCTCGTAGCTCAATCCTGTGCTGGTGCGATAACTGGTATTCGTGCGCCCCGTGATATTGGAAGTAATCGTTTGATTGTGAAAAACGCCGACGTCGCCCCCGAAAAGATCCTGCCGGTATCGCAGTGTCCAGGTTGCGACCGTACTGTCGGTCGTATTCGAACTGATATCTTCCTGCTGGAAACCTGCGGTGAGCTGAATACTCAGTGCGCGTCGCGGCGTATTCCAGACGTCTCGACCGATGCCGGCACTGACGATCACGCGGCTATCGAGCTCAATGATCGGATCACGCTCAAAGGTCAAACCTGTGGCGAAAAACCACGGATCTTTGAACAGGAAGTTGTAATTGTATCTGTATATGTCCTGCTCCTTGATCGAGACCCGTTCCTCGCTCGTGGTGTCAGTCACCTCCTCCCGGGCAAAAGTAATCTCTCCGATGTGCCTGTGGTCATTGAACCTGACCTCGGTATCAGCACGAATCTGTCCATTTGCTGTATCCGTGTTTCCTTTGTTTAGATTTGCAGATACTACAACGTTACTCTCCCACTCGAATGGATCCTGTGGTTGCTCCAGTTCGAATAGTTCTGTCAGGGGCACTGACACGGATTTGTCTCCAGATTTGACAATTTGTTTGCCATCCGGATCGGCCCCGGCGAAGCTCGCAAGCAAGGTTCGGCCATCGCTCAGATCGATTTCGAACAGGCGATCGGACTCCATGTATTCGACACTGGCTAAGGTCACGTTGAATTCGTCCGAATATTTCGGATCGATCGTGACTTCTTTATCCCAGATTCGCGAGATCTCGCCGCTAATGCGATCGCCATTTTTCAGGACGAGCACATCCGCGTCTGCCGACGCGCAAGAAAGCAGGCAAATCGGCAGGAGACAGGTAAAGGAATAAGCTCGAGCTAGAAACTTCATTTTAAATATCAACCATGTGTTGGGCGGCGGATTAACAAACACCGCTGGTGTGAGAATCGGGTGTGCCGAAATTTACTGGGAAAACTTCCCGCCGGCAATAGACCGGGAGTCAGTTAGCGTTGCGGGAGAGTAATTCCGTGGTTATCCTTTATTTTTCATTAGATTACGAAAGGTATAGGTAGGGACTTCTACACGATAGTTCGGCGCCCGCCAGATCGAAGTAACGATTGCATTGCCGGCTTCCTGCCGACTTATACCGCGACCACTAGCCCGACATGGCCGCCTCACTAGAACGGCCGACCGATATACAGATAGAAGGCCGAATGACCACCTTCAGCAAGACCGCCTGCCAGGTAAACAGGTCCAATGAACGTATCTGCACCAAGAAACAGAGAACCAGCAAACAGGGAATTACTGAATTTCACCTCACTCGAGTCCTGCCAGGCGTTACCCAGCTCCATAGATCCGCCAACATACAGAGACGCGTTGAGCAGACCGCGGATCGGGTTCGACCTGATGCGGCGATAGTAAATAACGCGCCCGACACCCGTATGCTTACCGCTGAGCTCGTCACGCTGGAAGCCGGACAGATTAAACAGACCCCCTGTCGATAACAGGTTCTCGACACCCGCTACCTCTCTAAGCTGCGATTGAATCTTCACAGAGCCGATCAGTGTGTTCGCACCCCAGGATTTTACTGTGCCAATTCGTCCTTCAATGACGTCCACGTCGGTGGTTGCTCCCATCGAATCCCGCAGCCCCGTCCAGGCTACGGAAACCGTAGATCCACTATTGGGAAAGTAGATGTTATCAAGCGTGTCGTATCTCGCGGATGCCAGAACGCCACCAACGTCAAATGTCGTAGATGGAACGATGTCGCCGATATTGGATCGAGTGGTTCCTTCGCCGAATACTGCGCCTACCCGTACTTCACCGGAGTTCCCGAAAATTCGGCCCACCGCGAGTTGACCCAGGACCCGCCGAACCCTGAACTGGTCGGTAATTTCGCCATTCTCGAAGGTGTTGGTATTGCTTTCATCGAACGACGCCGCCGCGGAAACGAAGTAGCGCCCCAGTTCATCGACAGGCTGATAAAACTCTGTCGAAGCCTGCTGAACTTCACCAATACGGAAAACGTTGCGCCATTCGGCACCGAGCCGGTTTATTTGTGTCCACGTAAAGCTCGCTGACCCGGTATAGGCGCTGTTGCCTTCCAGGTCATCCTGCATTGACAGGCCGAATCGCCAGAAGCGATTTCCCGCGCGGCTTTCGATCGTTCGCACATTAAGGACGGCATTTTCCCCCTCCTTCTGTAAATCGAAGTCGACGGTCGAAAATGCACCGATGCCGTAAATCTTGCGCATGTCTTCGGCCAATTGCTCTTTGTCGAGGGGTGCGTTTAGCGGCTGGCTTAGCTGTGCGAGTATCAGCGCATCGTCGACGCTGGAATCGTTCGTCAAAACAATATCGGACACAATCGGATCTGTAGTGCGTCTTCTCTGCCGAGCAGCCTGGGAGTCCCGGTATTCAATATCGCCTGACCGGATCGTCGAGAATCGGTCGGCAACGGCTTTAACGGAATCCGCTCCCTGTTCAATTCGTTGCTCGAGCTCCGAAAAATCTGTTTCGCCTGCGGGAACGCTTGCTGGCTGGACCAGGATATCCGAATCACGCAACGTCGCCAGGCTGGCGGCGTTATTTTGTCTCTGCAAGATGTGGCTCACCTGGTCGGCGATGTCGAAGATGGAATTTATGTCATCGACTGTTCGCAGGTACGGACCGACGTCGGCCACGATGATTACATCCGCGCCCAGGCTGCGGGCTACATCTACAGGGAGATTATTTAGCAGACTTCCTGTTACCAGGTACCGGTCATCAATTTGTACAGGCGGCAATGTGCCCGGCGCCGTTACCGATGCGAGAATCGCGCGATCCAGCGACCCGGAATCAAGGATCACCTGCTCTCCTGTCAGCAAATCCATAGTTACGGCGCGAAATGCCAAGGGCAGATCGTCGAATCTCTGTGTACCCTTTGTGTGCACTACCGCCGATTGCAGCAGTCGGGCCAGTTTGCCATTCGGAACCAGGGCCGAAGGCATCTGCGCCTGGCCGTCCTTGATACCAACGCGGTATTTGATAAAGAAATCGTCATCATCCTGCTTGCGGCGGAATGAGAGGTCTTCACGGCGTGTGTCGGGATTGAAAATATCCCGCCAATCGGTGGAAACAAATAGTTCCCTGATTTCGGCAGTCGTCATGCCGGAAGCGTACAGACCACCAATCATGCCGCCGAGGCCGGTTCCAACAATGGCATCGATCTTCACTCGCTGGCGCTCGAGTTCCTCAAGCACCCCGAGACTTGCAATCGCGTGGGCTCCCCCACCGCCAAGCACGACCACGACGCTCGGGCGACTTTCTCCGGATTCCACCTGAGCAGATGCTGTAACGGGATGAAATGCAGTCCACAAAATTAAGAGTAGAGCTGCCGAGCGAATTCTCATTTACTGTCTCCCAAAAGGGCACCGGGGGGGGGTGTGAGATTATTCGGCAGCATTCGTATTGACGCAAGCATTCCTATAGCTGCTCACGCTGTTTTCTTCGGAACGTTGATAGTAATATTGCTGCCCGTTTGACCGAATTCGAAAACAACGTGGAGCCAGATATGCGCTTTCAACAACCATTAGAAAATTTCGGCAGCCTGATGCTGGCCCTGGTAGTTATTTCTCTGGGTGGCTGTGCTTCCGGCCCAGATATCATGTATGACTATGATCGCAGCGCGGATTTCGGCACATACCGAACATATAACTTTTTCGAAGGGGCCGGACCCGACACCGGCGAATACCAGAGCTTTTTTAGCCGCTACATGATCGATGCAATCGCCGTTGAAATGGAAAAGCGTGGGTACACGAAGTCGAATAACCCCGATCTATTGATCAATTTCAACGCCATGTTGCAGGACATAACCAAGGTTTCGCAGTCGGCTGCCCCCATGCCGCCGATGGGCGGCTACTACGGCTATCGCGGCGGCTATTACAGCGGCTGGGGCGTCGGCTACGGCTATGCAACCGAGACACATGTGTCGCAGTACACCGAAGGCACATTTAACATCGACATTGTCGACAACGCCCGGAAACAACTCGTCTGGGAAGCAGTGGGCGTAGGCCGGGTAACAGAAGAAAAACTGGAAAATCTCGAGCAAAGCGTCAGGGAGGGCGTACCAAAATTTTTCGCCGGTTATCCATTTGTCGCCGGCAGTTCCACCCCTGTGACGGAAGGCGGCAGTTAGCGAACACCGGCAGCTCCCGGCAAACAAAAACCGGCGCCAGCTCAAATGGCGCCGGTTTTTTTATGCGGAAACCTACTCCTTCGGTTCTACCTTGAATTTCTGTCCACCGACGGACGCCTCATACATCAAGCCACCTTTCGCCTGCGTGAAAATAGCGACGCCACTATTGTAATCAGCATCAGCCGAAGCGCCCGCCGTGACTGCTACCGCAGAGGCCTGCGCACCCAGTTCGTAATTACCGCGCTTGAAATCGGCGAGCGCAACGTCATCATTAAAGAAGATAAACTCGCTGTATGCCTGGCCACCCGCCTGAAAACCGAAAGATAACTGCGTTAACGTTACGATAGCGGTAACCGCATCGTTCTCGTAAAGGATTCCCTTGCCGCGGGCGCCTCCTATGCCAAATCCGGCTTTGCCGACCGTCGGAATAACGACATAGCCGGCAGCGGCATGAAAAAATCTTCGCACGCCCGGATCTTTTTCCTTGAGTAAGGCGATCGCTTCCTGAGACTCGGCGTGTAATTCATCGGCTTCGCCCGGATCCCACGCCCAGCTCGTTGCTGTCAAGGTAAACGACGTGAGTGCCAAGCCGGCAACAATTATGTTACGCATTATTTCTCCCTCTTCTTGATTGTATTCCTCGGTTCCATTCGTGAACCGAAATTGAAATCCTCGTATCAGGACTTTTGTTTATAAACATGTACATCCCGTTGCGGGAACGGTATCGAAATTCCTTCCTTATCAAACCGCTGCTTCACGGCTTTAGTAATATCCCAGTAGGTACTCCAGTAATCATCGGTTTTCACCCACGGACGAACAATGAAATTGACGGATGACTCGCCCAGCTCGTGCAACCTGATCATCGGTTCCGGATCGTCCAATACGGCGTCGTGGGCTTCCACAATCTCGTGCAATACTTTTTCAGCCTTGTCGATATCGTCGCTATAGGATATGCCGAACATCAAGTCTACCCGCCGGGTCCGCTGCGCCGTGACATTGGTGATGACTGCTCCCCAAATGCTGTTGTTTGGAACGACCAGACTTTGGTTGTCGAATGTCATAAACGTCGTATTGACCAGGCTCATACTGCTGACCTTGCCTCTGACGCCACCAGCATCAACTGTGTCCCCAACATCGAATGGCCGGTACAGCAAGATCATTACTCCGGATGCGAAATTGGAAAGAGTATCCTGCAATGCGAATCCGATAATAAATCCAGCAATTCCGAGGCCGGCCAGCAATGGCCCAAGTGAAATACCCAATTGCGAAATTGCGATCAGTACGCCGAAAATGATTACAAGGTTGCGAACAGTCGCAACGATCATGCGGCGCAACAAGTGCGACAAGTGCAGTCCCGAAGCCTGAAGACCCCGCTCAACACCTTTTCGGACCAGTTTCGAAAACTGGAAGAATACGAACAATATAAATATCACGAGCAGCAACCGAAACAATAATCTTGGCCCCTCGCTGGCGACAAGACCGCCAGCGGCTCCCGTCCACTCCTTGGCAAGGTCTGCCGCTATGCCGAAATCGAGTACGTCCGTCGTAATTTCGCCGGTGGCCCTTAATACCTGTTGCCTATACTGGCGCGTGTCGAGATCCAGTGCATTCATCACGGCGATGATTCCCTGCATCGATGCGGCAGTCATGCGGACCCTGGCTTCAGCTACCCTCAGCCAATCGGCGAGCTCCGTATTGTTCGGCAATGTCGCGACTGATGCTCGCAAGGTCACAACGTTGCCAATCGCCAGTTCCAGGAAAATCGACCGATTGGCCGCGGCGTCGGTTAGCGAACCGGTCATGAAATTGCGGGCGGGTGATGCGTCGAGACTAAATTTGTCAGCGATTGCTACGAACTGGATCAAAGCACTGTACAGGGTGTCCATCTCGCGGACCTGTTTAAAAAGTCTCTGATCATCGATCACGTATTCTTGAGGCGGCGCTTCCGTCGTAGGGTAGGACACCCGGCTTCGCATTCGCTGTATCGTTACAATTGCCTCTGGTGCTCGTTCAGATAACTGACCGACCAGCAAACCCTCGTAAATTGATATGTCTTGTCCCCTATCCCTTCGGTCAGCGACGTCTTTCGCGAGTGCCAGCGTATTTTGAAACATTGAGGTCCAGATTCGGTACTTGCGTATTTCGAGAACCTGTGCCGCTATTCCCTCACTTGAATCGATTCGACCCTGCAATTGTTGAATATCGACGTTCTGCAACGCGATGTTTGTGAGCGCCAAATCGAAGCCGTCAGAGACCTCCTTCGACAGCGGCGCTAGCTCGACTTGATCCTCCTGCTCTTGCGCGACTGCGATGCCAACCGACAACAACAAAATCGCCACACAGGCAATCGTTGCCCGAGCGAGCCTGACGGCCGATCTGATAAATTGGAGCCCCGAGGTCTTCATTGTTATTTTCGTTTTTCGACCAACAATCCGTATTCTAGAGCGCATTGCTCAAAATCACACTAACATTCATACAATTCGGACCGCTTGCTACTGTCCTTCCGCACAAGTTGCCAATTCGAAACACACGTCATCGCCGCCAAGCGGTACATGGCCCGTCTTGTCGAGGATGCCCTCCATTAGCAGGTTGGCGATATCTGCCCCGTTCTCACTAACCGTCACGAGCATGACATGATCTGCCGAGCGACCACGATCCGGAAACTGAACGCCTCCGGTAGTTGCCAGGCGTATATAGTCGCGCCCGTGTCTTTCCAGGTGTTCGTATGCGTGGACGTGACCATTAAAGACGGTATATGGCCGATCCGATATTGCCTGCTCGATTGCAGCAAAGTTCTGTTCACCCTCGCGTTCCCATGGCGCCTTATGCATAAAGAGAAATGTCCATAAAACGTCAGGATTGTCAGCAATGACTTTGAGAAAATATGCCGATTGCTCGGCCGTTATATTGCCAGTCGTTTGCTCCGGCAAAGTGGCGTATTCGGTTGCAGCAAATGCCTGCATACCTTGCTCTTTCACAATTTCAAGAGCCTTGTTGCGAATCTCGAAAATCTCTTGCGTACGCTCTGGTGTATTGTCTTCCGTATCGAGGACAAGGAAGAGAGTGTTCTTGTACACAAAGTGATAATAGCGACGCCCGTAACGCTCATCCCAAACGCCCTGCAGCACCTCCCCCGAAAGATCATGGTTGCCGCCAACGTAGAAAATTGGTGCCATTGCGCGATCCGCACGCTCATCAAAAGATTCCCATTGCTCGTCAATATCGCCGAGGTCCTCAGTTCCACCCTCGATCAGGTCACCCACGTTAATGATCAGTTCCGGTCGCAACATTGCGAGTTGCGCGACTGCAATCTCGAATATTCGCTCGCGCTCGCCGCCGGTCAGATCCGAGAAAACTGCAAACGTGAATTTATCTTGAGTCGTGTCGAATTTCTCATGCGTCCATGGCCTGACTTCTCCAGACACGCCGTGCTGGAATACCGGATCGACCGGGGGAGTGGCCGGGCCGGAGCATCCCAGCACAACGCAAAAGAGGGCTGATAAATAGGCAAATCTGCTACAGCGCATTCTTAAATATTTTCCCGCCTTTAATAACGACTTTGATGTTGTTTTTGTAGTCGGCCACAACACTAACGTCTTCCAGCGGATTACCCTCGACCAAAATCATATCCGCGTACGCTCCCACCTCTATGACTCCCAGAGTGCCTTCTTTGTAAGGGTTTTTTGGGCCTGACTTGGCGAGCCACCTGGCGGCATTGGATGTGTTCTGTTTGAGGATTTCAACGTCGGTAAACCAACGCTTCCGAACCACCATGTCCTGTGCCGTGAGCGGTATCATGTCGGTGATCCATAGATCCGCGCCTGCAAAAGTATCCACATCGTGTTCCGCTATCCAGCGAAGAACCTGATCCGTACCTGCATTGACCTGAAGGCCTTTGCGAATATTCTCAGCCGAGAAGCCCGGAATCTTCTCCGGCTCTTTGAACGTTTCATAACCCGCGTAAGTTTGCAGCGATAAAACGGCATCAATTTTTTTCATCCGTTTGACCGTTTTCTCCGAAATCAGGAAGCCGTGTTCAATACATCGACCACCCGCATCAAAGAAACGATTCACGGATTCGTCCGTATATGCGTGCGCGCAGACATAAGTACCGAAGTCCGCTGCCGCATCAACTGCCGCGCGCAATTCCTCTTCGGTCATGGTTGTTGCTTCGAGTGGATCGAAGTTGGAAGCAACACCGCCGCCCGGCATCACTTTAATATGTGTGCCGCCCTGCCGAAGAATCGTGCGGACTGCTGCAGTAACCTCGTCGGGACCGGTTACAACGTTGCTGTCGCCGCGTTTCTGGAACACGCTCTCGTAAGGATCGACCGTAAGCAGCCCAAGATCACTGTGGCCTGAGATTCCGGCGATTGGTCCGCCGGACGAATAGACTCGCGGGCCCCTGATCCGCCCCTCTGCAAGCGCCCGCGCGATGCTCAGGCTGTTGCCTCCAACATCGCGAAGCGTCGTATACCCCATTTCCATATAGGTCTGCATACCCTCGTATGCGGCCGCTCCCATCGCTGCATGATCGTATGTTCGGGAAACAGGTACGCCGAACTGAAACATGAGGTGAGTATGCATCTCGATCAGGCCGGGCATCAGCGTCCTGCCGCCACCGTCAATTATCATTGTATTTGCGGAGCGATTGACCGCAATTGGTTCGGTGGAGATCTGTTTGACGAGATTGTTTTCGACCAACACGTTCATGCCGGGCGCGAGCACATCGCTGGTGCCGTCCCAGAGGTTGATGTTGGTGATGAGCACATAGCTCGGCGGACCGTCCTGCGCAGGCGCCATAATCGGCGCCAGCAACAGTACGATCGCAAGAGCGGCAATTCGATGAATCACATGATGTCCTTGTAGACCTTGCCGTCTTTCATGACGAGATGCAGTTTACTTTCATCCAGAATCAGGTCGATATTTTCAAGAGGATTACCGTCCCAAAGCAGGATATCCGCAAAGGCATCAGGGCGGATGGTGCCAATATCATAGGTCGGGTATGGATCGAGCACATTCGACCACTTCAACACGATGCCGGCATTGCCAGTCGACATTTTTAATGCATGCGGCGCAGGATAACCGACCATGTTAGTTCGGCATGTAATATCTTCCTTCATCCTGGGCCCAAATGCAGGAGTGAACATATCCGAGCCTCCGATCATAAAGACATCATGTTCTAGCATCATGGCAGCTGCATTCCTCGCCCCTTTGCCCACAGCCACACCTTTGAGTTTTTGCTCGTGGGTAAAGAAGTCCGGCATAGCGTCATAAGCACCAAAAGTAGCGACACTCATGAAACACTGAAAGCTCCAGACGATATCCTGATCCATTCTTGCCATTCTTCTTACTGTCTTCTCTGAAACAAGAAATCCATGTTCGAAAGAACGAACACCGGCATCAAGGGAACGCTCATAAGAACCATCATGATAGGCATGAATCGCCACGTAAGTTCCGTAATCGTTTGCTATTTCAACAGCAGCTTCAACTTCTTCCTGAGTTGCCGCATAAATCTCTAGTGGATCATAACGACTGGCTACACCGCCGCCCGCCATAATTTTGGTAAAGTGCGCACCATTGCGAAAATTCCGGCGCGATGATTCGATCACCGAATCACGTCCTTCGATTATGTAGGACTGCTCGACCATTGCCCCGTAATCCAGATTTCGTGCAGTATCCGTTGGACCTCCCCAGTCACCATGCCCACCTGTTGGAGAAAGTACGCCACCAGAAGTATAGAGACGTGGCCCAATCAAATAGCCCTCTTGAATCAGCTTGGCTATTCCCCTTGAATTACCGGCTAATTCCCTGGCACTAGTAATACCTTTCATCAACAAATTGTCTCGCAAGGCCTGGGCAGCCATTGCACCGGCACCGCCGAAATCATATTGATTGAAACCTTCCGTACCTGCCGGGGTTTCGAAAGTGAGATGGGTATGCATATCAATCAAGCCAGGCGTCAAGGTACGACCACCGCCGTCGATCACGGTAGCTCCCGAGGCAGAAATATTTTGGCCAACCTCGATTATGTGATTCCCCTCAATCAACACATCCGTATTCATCGAAAGCTCATCTGCAAAACCGTCGAAGACGTTTACATTTGCGAACAAGGTCTGACTTGGCGCCTCATCCTGCGCAGTTGCCGTCAGTGCAAACAGTAAGGCACAAACGGACAAGATTGTTTTGCTAATGGTTTTCATTCGATTCCTCCCAAGAAATTCTTCTTTGCTCACAATTCGTTTTTGTAGACCTTGCCGTCTTTCATGATCAGAGGGATGTTGCTTTTCGCATCACCCAAGATCTCTATGTCGTCAAGCGGATTGCCATTCACGACCAGAATATCGGCGTATGCGCCTTCCTGAATAACACCCAACGGGCCAGCAAGGTACGGATTCATCATCGGGCCCGACATCGCGACTATCGCGGCGTTGGTAGAAGTTGCCTGCACCAATATTTCGTACGGCGTGAAGTATTTCGCCCGTGCCTTGAATTCCAAGGCCTGCATTGCAAATGTTTCGTTCGTCGGTCCAAAGAAATCCGTGCCAAAACCGATTTTGACGCCATGCTTTTTCGCCAGAATCACTTCGTTTTCCATGCCGGCGATAATGCGAGCGCCTTTCGCCTTGTTTTCCGGCGTCGGCCAGGCGAACGCGAGTTCCTCCGGTGTAAATAGGCCAACCGCAAGACTGGGTACGAGGAACGCATCCTTCCTCTTCAGGAGTCGCATCGCCTTGTCATCGATGAGCATTCCATGGTCGATGCACTTGACCCCGGCTTCCAAGGCAATCGTGATTGCTTCCGGCGTAAATATGTGTGCCATCGCATAGGTGCCAACTTTCTCTGCCTCAATTACGATTGCACGGATCTCTTCCGGCGTGAACTGCAGTCCATCCAGTGGGTCGTAGACAGTTGCCACGCCGCCGCCCGCCATAATCTTGATGTGCGTTGACCCTTTCCTGAATATTTCCCGCGCAGCCTTCTGAACTTCCGGCACACCATCGGCCAGGTAGGCCCACTCCATAAACTGCTTGGCGTCGGGCATGCCTAGGAAGTGATAGTTAGGCTCGTTCAGCCCACGGATATCGAAATGACCGCCCGTCTGGCTGATTGCCGGACCTGCGGAGTAGATACGGGGACCAACAACATGGCCGGCATCGATAACCTTTCTTAAACCATTTGTCGGGCCGGCGGCGTCACGAGCCGTTGTGAAGCCACGCATGAGCATGTGACCGGCTTCTGCACCTGACTTCGCTCCAACATACATCCAATTGAATTCGTTCCTGATTTGAAACAGATCACCGTGCAATGAGAGATGAGCGTGCGCCTCGATCAGGCCGGGCATCAAAGTGCCGCCACCGCCATCGATGACAGTTGCACCAGGCGCGGAAATTGCCTCCGCAGAGACTTGCTTGATTAAATTGCCTTCGACAAGAACGTTACCAGCCATACGCGCTTCATTGAGGCCATCAAAGATTTGCACGTTGGTAAACAACACCTGGCTTGGCGCTTCATCCTGCGCAATCGCCAGTGACGACAATGCAAGAATTGCGCTGGTGCAAATTGCCGTAAGTGTTTTCGTAATAGATTTCATTTTTCGCTCCTTGGCGGCTTAAGTCGTGTGTGTGTTTCGGTATTGCTGGGGCGACTGCCCGGTCCAGTTCTTGAATGCGCGTGAAAAGACAGTTGGGTCGCTAAACCCGACCTTGGCAGCAATATCTGATATTCGTTGATTGGAGTTAACGAGTGCGCTTATTGCCCGCTCCTGCCGCAAGTACGCAATTTCCTTGTTGATCGTCGTGCCCTTGCTTTGTAACTTTCGCGAAAGTCGCCGTTTGTCGATGCCGCACAGCGCCGCAGCCCGTTCGACTGTGAGATCCTCTTCGTGTATGTGCCCCGAAATTGCGCGATGCACGGATTCAATGAGTGACTGTGGCGTTTGTGAACTGCCTGACTGCTGAATTTGATGTCTGAAGGCTGCTTTCTCGAATTTTTCAAACAACCACTCAGTCGGAAATCCAATGCGAAAACCGAGTCGGTCTCCCTTTACTACCCGCAGTTCCTTGAACGTCTGCGGTATCGCTGCCGGATCAGACACTGTGACCAATACGCTATCCGCATTCCAGGACTCACCCGCCGCGCTTTTCATCAGTCGACTCATGAACCCGAGGTAGAAAGCGTCGTTCTGTGCGGGGTCAAACGGAGGTTCGATTTCACGTCGGAATGCAAATGTCGCCCGACTACCTGCAGTTTCAAGCGAGAATTGCACCGATGATGCGTGATCCTTCGAATTCAAAACAAAACGATTGAGCAGATCGCCGACGGTAATGGCCTCTTCGGCTGCCTGGGCAATGGGCTCCCATGCCAGCAAATCCAGCTTGCCGCCAATGGTCGCGCCCAGATAGGGATCGCTGGCCAGTTCTGCCGATTGTTCCACCATCGAGTACATGCAGATCGCCGACACAAACAAATCGCTGGAGGCCGGAATCTGTACAGGCAGGCCCTGCTCCCCAAGCAATTGGCCCGGGTCAATATCGCGCGATACCAGTTCCTTCAGGAAAGGATTGATTGCACTGAGCCGGATCAGCGGTAGGCCGGGGTTTGTTTGGTTGCGTATCATCTGGTCTTAAAAGGCCATGTTTTCTTGACGTTATTGGCATAGCTTAGCAGCAGATTTGTCCCCAAAGCTGGCATTTTAGACCAGCCAATCTGATTGGAGTGTTAAAACTGACAGCTCGTTGCTTGCAGATGACGTTATGGTCTATCTTGCATTGCATTGAAAACCGGCGGAATGAAAGCGCATGGAGCAAAGCAAATTTCCCGACGTCACGCGCCTGGCGATCATCCTGGCCTTGACGCTCGGCATTGCGCCAGGCGCCGCAGGGCAAGACGCTGAGCCTGTCACGACGCCCGGTTTCGGCGGCCCCAATGCGGTCGAGAACCAGATGGCCGACGACAGCAAGAACTGGGAAGGCTGGAAGGCGAGCATCAAGGACGAGTACGGGCTGACGATTGCCGGGGACTACACCGGCGTCTTGCTGTATGCCACTGAGACGTCGACAGACAGCACCGGCGCCGGCGGCATTGCCCGGATCTATGGCACCTGGGACCTCCTGGACCAGGGCGTCGGTGCCCTGGTCTGGAAATTCGAGCATCGACACGCGTACGGCGACACCTCCCCGTTTGATTTCTCCCTCGGTCAAATGGGCTACGTCGGATTGCAGGAACCGCCATTCAACGATTCGAACTTCAGGACGCAGAATCTGTACTGGCGGCAACGCCTTAACGGCGGTCGATCTGTGTTGATTGCCGGCGTGCTCGATGTCACGGACTATCTCGACGCGTTTGCAATGGCGAGCCCGTGGCTGCATTTCATGAATTTCGCGTTCAGTACCGGCAGCGCCGCGATCGGCTTGCCAAACGATGCGGCTTTCGGCGTAGCCTACGGCTCAATGTTGAGCAACAATCTGTATATGATCGCCGGCATTACCGACACCAATGGCGACCCCAGCAGGCCCTTCGAAGGGGTCGACAATTTCTTCAGCGATAATGAATATTTTACGAGCGTCGAAATTGGCTGGACGACGTCGCACCAACGCATCATCCTTGACAACACGCACTTAACGTTCTGGCACAAGGACCGGCAGGTCGCCGCAAACATCCCTGACGGATGGGGCTTCGCCTTTTCCTGGTCCACGTACCTGAACGACAGACTGATGCCCTTCGTGCGCGGCGGCTATGCCGACGATGGTGGCTCCTTGCTGCAGAAATCCGTGAGCGCGGGCGTTGGCTATCAGTTACAGGGTTATCCCGGCCTGCTCGGCGTCGGCATCAACTGGGGCGAGCCTAATGAAACGACGTTCGCGTCGGGCTTAAGGGACCAGCTTGCACTCGAGGCGTTTTATCGGTTTCCTGTAGAAGATCGCATCGCAGTGACTGCAGATATGCAGCTGATCAAAGATCCTGCCCTCAATCCGGCGGAGAGTACGATCTGGATGTTCAATATTCGTGCGCGGTTTACGTTCTAGATCGTAACGCCTCAAATGAGGTTTATTTTGCGACTACCGGGTTCGGATCCCCGGCAACGAACGGGTACAGCGCATAGAAATTCGGCACGCCCTCCATTACCGTCTGTTGGAGATTATTTCGCACCTTGTCCGTAATGCGTCCAACACCCACCGCCTCCCAAACCAGCTGCTCTTTTTTCGCATCCACGATGTCAATGTTGAACGTGCCTTCCGTATATTGGGATACATGGGTTTGCGTGCCGTAGCCGTAGCCGCCCCATGCACCGTAGGAGCCGCCCCGATAGCCATAGTAGCCGCCATGCATTGGCGGTGGCGCGGACGTCTGCGTGACCTTGGTCTTGTCCTGAACGTAGGCATTGAAATTAACCAGTAAGTCGGGATTGTCCGACATCACATATCCGCGCTTGTCCATTTCAAGAGTGATGGCCTCGAGCATGTATTGCGTAAACAGACTCTCGTAGCCTGCATAGTCCGGGCCTGCATCTTCAAAGAAGTTCCAGGTTTTGTACGCACCGAAATCTGCGCTGTGGTCGTAGTCCGAGCGGAGTGTTCCACTGCTGGAACATCCGGCAAGGCTCGCAAGCAACAGCAGCATGACGGCAATTTGCATTGGTTGGTGTTGATGTTTCCGCATGGAGATACCTTGTAATCAGTTCTATTTTGCTTGTCGGCGCATGTTACTACTTCAGCGCGCGACCCGCAGTACTATTCCAGCACGACCATAACCCGCGCCATGATGCCGCTGCTTTTCCCGTTTATTCCGCCCTGATCGTTGTCAATAAAGCGATAATTCAAATTGACGTTGAATACGGGCGAGAGCCACCAGTTCAATCCAAGCGAAATGATATCCATCTCACCACCGTCAATCGGCCCGTCAGTGAGGTCGAGGCTCGAGAAACGCAGGCCGAGTTCCCAGGCA
>Ga0255052_10001884_pt1 | contig 15426 bp, 28 predicted proteins | sample JV7_2_21_MG_FD_188632 | JGI IMG/M metagenome (GOLD analysis project Ga0255052, IMG submission 188632) | Seawater microbial communities from Jervis Inlet, British Columbia, Canada - JV7_2_21 | ecosystem: Environmental > Aquatic > Marine > Inlet | place: Canada: British Columbia | collected...
ATATGTACTTCCGTGTTCCGATCATTTACTCGAACTATCACGCTCTAACCTCCAGTAGTCTTGTAAGTCGAAGAATTTCTTGACCACGCCCCAAAAAGCGGGAGTCTAAATCTGCGAAACGCTTCTCTAGTTGCTCGTAACCCCGATGACAATCTCTGAGGAGTCCTTGTGTCCTCTCAAGTTGTATCTGTTTAACCTCAAGCTCAGCCAGTAAGGCCAACGGGTCATTTGGGTCCATTGTTACCCTCCTCCAATTTCTTGATATGAGCTACACATTTATCGACTTCCCTGTCTGATTGTTTACATGCGTCTTGCATTTGCTCGTAGAGTTTTTTATAGTCGGCTGCGAGTTGCTCTAACCCCCAGATTTTACGACGCAAATCATCATTGATTCGACGTAGCGTCGTATTATCTGCAAGTATAGTAGCTGGATCATTATACCGATTCACTGTTGTTATATGAACAGTGTCGGCTAGACTACCAGCGTTGTCAATCAGTTTACTAACTAGACGGTTTTGATTCACCAGCGGTCTCCACAAAACTATCGTCAGTAAGTTTACAACCATTACCCATGGTTTTAGTCCACTCGTTTACTTGCTGTTGGTGGAAAGCAATCTGACTCGCACATCGCTCTCGGTATGCAGCCTCAGCACTGGCTTTTGCGTGATAGAGGTTCGCGTCAGAAACGCCTTCTAAAACGTCATCAACAGTGTCACAATGGTAAGTGATAGCCCCACCACGTAAACCGGAGGCCCATGATTTGATCTTGACACAGGTAATCAGATTACCTTGAAGCCAATAGGCGACTTGACCTACTGCGAATCTCATTTGACTTGCTTTTGGCATGTTTGTTCTCCCAACTTTCTTTCATTTTTCCTGTAATTTTTGTTCCAGTTAGTACCACAGGTACTAATCCTGTTTGGGCCACCCGGCCCGCCCTTCCTTGGCAGTAGTTACCGCTTCTTGCAGTGTATCCAACGTAGCTGTTTCCATATCTACAAAGATCCAACCAGGCGGACACCGCGAAACATTCGCTCGTGTTGAGGCAAAGACCCCAAGGCCATCACCACAGGGCATCACGCCACCACCTGCTCTGAATACATGCTTAACCAGTTCATCATAGTCACCCTCAATGGGAGGCACTGGCGATTGGGGATATTTACCACGCGATGACGCGATAACAAGGATATCATCATCATAGTATACTTCAACCTTATAGAACTCGCGGTTGTCATCCTTAGCGACGGCTTCCTCTAAAGCGATCAGCGAGGGTTCCCAAAACAAGAAATCAAAATCGTCTTTGTAATCCTCTGGCTTGGGTCGCAACGCTATGTAGCTATATTCCTCTGTGTCATCTGGCTCATCAAGCTCTACGAACCGATTCTGCCGCCAACGCTTCAGCAATGTACAACGTGCTTCATTAACATCAATCATTTCGTCTTCCTCTTTAAGATGAAACGCACAGCCTTAGGTGGAATTTCATGTATCTCTGCAATATCGTTGAAACTATACCCAGATCGTGATTTCTTTTTGATTGCTTCAACTTCGGCATCAGTAAGTCGTCCAGTCAATCTATACATGTAACCAAGTCTTTCTATTCACTATGTCACGTATCGTGGATTGAGAAACATTGAACCTCTGGCTCAGTGCGCGTTGACTATTGCCATCTAAGTAACGCTCTCGAATCTCCTTGACTTCAGCTTCGGTTAATCTGGCCTGATGATGATTCATGCCTACTTGAGTAGGTATGGTAGTTAAATGAGCGGGGTTGCAGCAAACTGGATTGCCGCATGTTTGATGAATTTTACTGTTCACGGGATCATATTCCGTGTGGAGAAAGTAAGCAATACGATGTACGTAGTATCCTCGATCTTTGATACTAAACCGACCGTACCCTTCGCTAGTTATATCTCCAACCCAGTTCCAGCATTCATCAGGCCCACACTTGTCTACCCGAGACCAAAATCGTTTTGTCTGAATGTATGTGAGTTTAGGTAACGGTATCATTAGTGGTTATGTCCTGCGTGGGGGTCTAGTTGATTTGTGTCCCGATTCTTCATCGCTAAGTGAATCTGGTAAGCACCAGACGTAACCACCATGTCACCAGGAAACAATGAGCCATCTCGTTCAATCACCGTGTCAAATTGGTCAGCGTAAAGTACACGCACTTCATGTGGTTCAAAACTATTCCCATTTTGAACATAGACAATTCGCACCGGACCTTCCTTAATAATCGCATCGGCGGGAAGCACTATACAACCACCCCAACGTTCAGTAGGGACTCGAAGCATTACTCGTTGACCGGGGCGATATAACCAAGCAATGAACCGATGCCACTCTTTATACTGGTCAAAAACCTTGACATTAGGTAATGCAACATAGAATCGCAAGACACGGGACACTTCGTCAATTTCATTAGCCACGTAAATCAATTCTAACCCCGATACTTCCATGTCATAAACCATCATCGTAACAGGCCACTCTGAAATCGCAGCTTTGTTTAATGCGGCAGCGTCCTCTTCAAACGCCTTCCCTTCAATGTACAAGTTTGCATAATCTGCTACCATGCAAAGGGTGTCACCTACTTCAACCTGTTGCCCTGTTGAGACTTCAAAACTAGCTATCTCATACACTTCAGCGGGGGCGTTCACAGTCATGTATTTCAGTAACTTACCACTAACCTCGATGTTGGTAACTTGCTTGAATGTCAAGCCATGGAGAACCAACGTCTCTTGCAAAGTAAACAGTTCGGTGTCTAATTGTTGAGCTTCATACTGTAGAATTAGCAACTCTTTCCCTGCGACCGCACCTCCAACCCCCTCTAAACGAGTAATCTCTTGGCGAATCACAACCAATTTTTGGATAGTCAACAAGAAATCACTTTGTGTATCAATCAATTCGGCATCTGTTAACTGCAAATCAAAAAGAGGTTGGTTCGCGGATACAGTTTCACCTTCGTATGGGAAGACTTTTACAACGACGCCAGTCACGGGGCTAGGTATAGCCACGTATGTGGTCCCCGGTTGTACTGTAATCATCGCTGGTATATTGCACGACTTCCAGTAGTCACGAATCTCAACCACTGTGGTTTTCAAATCAAGGTTGGCCTTAGCCTGTTCACTGAGATGAAAAGCCTCATCGTGATCGTCGCATTCGTGCTCAGTTTCAGTCGGTGCGTGGTGATGCTCCTCGGGGCGCGTAGTAACATAGATCGTTACACCAATCACGAACATCACGCTTGCGATGAGGATAAGTGCCCCATTGTATCGTTTGAACATTAAATCAGACCTCTAAACATGATTTTGTGGTTGATTACGATGATTAAACCTATGCAAAGACACGTAATCGGATGCACAGTGCCAGTAACTAACATGCAACCTATCAGTATCCCACAACAGAACCATGGAAATAATGCGAGTCTCATCTAATGGTCCTCATTCAACTCGGGTAAACCTTCTAAAATGTACTCCAACTTCGTGGGTACAACTTCATCAATGATAGCTTTCGCGTATCCTGCAATCAACGCCATACCTTTGTAATTGATTTTGTTTGGTGTGTCGGATGACTTGTGGTAATCATTGTGCGTCCCTGTGAACAACCAAACAACTGGGATGCCCTTGTTTGCAAAACTCGATTGATCTGATCGCCGACCATTTTGGTAGGTGATATTTTTTGCGAATGAGAACCGAGAACCCAATTTCCGTATGATAGCATTAACATTGATATCAGGTACGTCTTTGTATCGCGTACTCAAACGTCCTACCATATCAAAGTTTATCATAAAGATGTGATCTTTGATGGGCCACTTGGGATTATTGGTATAGTATCGACTTCCTACAAGCCCGCGCTCTTCCCCAGTGAACCACATAAACAGCATCGTGTACTTAGGCTTCACTTGTGCGTACTGATGTGCTAAACCCAATGTCATTGCACTACCAGATGCATTATCGTCTGCGCCAGGGCGATTACCATACGTGTCGAGATGTGATCCAATCACAACGATTCCAGGTTCAGTACCCTTTTTCCATGCAAGAACATTATAGCACTTGCCCATCTTTTGAAGCTCTGTCTCATAACCCCAAGACTCACAGAGCCAGCGAATATATTCTTGACACATGAACATTCGCTCGCTGCCTTCGACGCGCCCGTCCGCCGAAAAGAAGTGAACGTACTCGCTCAATTCATCCGCTGTCTGGGCAGACCCCAAACTCGGAAACAACAAGATCAGAATAAATAACAACTTTTTCATAGATTTCACCTTACTGCTAAGGGCCATAGCGACCGTAACTATTCGAGGCGCCATAAGAATTAGTTCGATTGTACATACTCGGAACAGACCGCGAGGGTATACGAAGCACAGTTCCCGTTGCCCGACTATATCTGTTATACTGCGCATTAGGGCCGAGGTTATATTGCCCCCGTTGGCCATAAGGTTTAGCATACGATTCTCTGGCCCCGGATAACGTTCGCGGACTAGGTTCCAGCCTAATAATGTTAGATTTCTTAGGGACCGGCATATCTTGGCGAATAGTCACCACGATTTGCTGTAACTCTTTACCGGTAACTTCCTCACCAGCCACCTTGGCGCGAACCACGCGATCCCAATGAATTGGACGCTGTAACACGGCTGTACCACGCTCCCAGCGTAACCAAAGTTGTTCAGCGTCGGTTTTTGGGTCAATTAAAGCTGTGAATGTGCGACCGCTAAGTAAATCAACGGTAATCGACTCTTTTGCTTGTGGTGACTGCGCGGCAACGGGTGCGACGTGCAAACCAGCTAACAAGAACACAGCAATCGCTAACTTTTTCATTAGAGTCGTCCCCATTCATCTAAATTGAATTCAAAACCTTGGCTAACTAACCAACTTCGTTGTTCTTCTGTAGGGATTTTGTCACATGTCCAATCATCTTTGCGTTGACTCCATACACGAATCCACCCCATACGTTCGAGCGTCTTAACTCGCAGATGAAGGATCAGCCAAGCATACGTATCATGGTTCTGTGAAGAACAACCGTGCCACTCACCCTTAGGACTCAACCAACCGCAATGTGTTGTCTTCTCTACTAAGTATGAATCACCCCAATCGAGGTCATCAATCTCTTCGGCTTCTTCGATTTTATGGATCTTGTCACCATCACTCTTGGGTGTACGACCGCCGGCGAAGTTGTTCCACACAGAACCACCATCTTCCATCCAACTGGGGGCTTTCCAACATGGGATTTGTACATAAAAGAATCGAGTCATTCCAGGTTCTCCAAAATTTTATCTAAACGCAACTTTTCCGCATCCGTTAAACGATTCCAAATATCATCAAATTCTTCTCGAAGCTCAGTGGGACGTTCGTTTACAAAAACCTCACGCAATTGGCTCCAGATTTCTACGTATCTTGTTACACGATCCACTATTATACACCCTAAATATATTCCCAACCATACCCACTGGTTGTTTTACGTTTACCTTTACAAACTTTCCAAATGTTTTCACGATAACAACCCGATTCTTCTGCGGCTACCGCCATGCTAATAAATTTGACACCATCTGATCTTCTGACGGGGCGACCACCATGCGTATCATCTCTACGTTTATCTAGCTTGTCTTCACTACAAGTACCATAACAGAGATTAGAAACTGAATTATCTAGCTTACCGTTACAACCGTGTCGAACCTGTTGCCCTTCAGGGCTAGGGCCAAGCCAAGCCGCTGCTACAAGCTGATGAACGTATATAGTTTGTTGAATTCCTTCTTTCCATAACCCCACTGCAAGATGCCCATATTGATTTATTGGACTAGCTTGTAGAATCCTACCTTTACATTTCCTTAGCTTATTTCTAGGATGCCTTACAACTCGATCAACTGACCGAACACGACCTAAGTTTGATACTTGATAGTATCCACCATAGTCAACTACATTGCGCCACATTTCGCACATTTTAATCACGCTCCAAGGTGTCACAAACTTGGTCATGCTCTTCCGACGATAGACGCTTCCATATCCTGTCTAATTGGTCCCACAAAGCGTCACCACGTTCACTCTCTTGTGTATCACGATCAAGCCTCATATATTCCCGATGCTTCCTTAAATACTTCTGTACTTTAGACATTGCGTTCCTCTTCCGTTTTCCAGACTCTATTAGGGTCACCCCAATCATTCACTATATCGAACTCATCGTATTCCGTAACGGGAGCCCCCGGCTCAGTTTTTGTCGGCTCCGGTTTTGTGACTGGGGGCGGTTTCATCAACATATTCCAGTGGCTTCGCACCCTTCCGCAAGCTGCGTCCGTCGCAGCTAAGACTTCCCAAACCTCGCTATCTACCCACCAGACTTTCTCGCTGACTTGGAATTGTTTAGGCATCTTCGACCTCCGTTAAACGTTGGCGGATAGCCGTGCGTATCTCAGCTAGAGCGTCTAGTTGCGCCCTCTTGTCAAGCATTCGAGTTTGAACTTGCACCTTGGCATCCACCAGAGCCATCTTTTCGGACCAATACAACTTCTTAAATCTCACCACGTAATGACGAATTCGGTCGCCTTCGACATGTACCAAACAACTCTTAGCATTCGTTTCCTCAACTGTGGCAAGCCTAACTCGAAAATCCTGTTTCACAAACCAAACTTTGTCGCCTATTATATACGGATTATCTGGCATCTTCCGGCCCTCCACCAAATTCACATTTTACATTGGATTCAATTCGGCGTCCAACGGGGCAGCCAAAGTCTGCGTGTGTTCGCAACCCTGCGTGAACATCTTCCACATCGACTTCACACCACTGGTCGTCATCGTAACGCCACACCACCACTTCAGCTAAGCATCGAAGACTCTCCGCAGCCGAGAACAGTTCCACTGAGGAGCAATCACCCCATGCGTTTCCATGCTCTACCCAAAATTGACATTCTTTACAGTGAACAAACATAATTCAGACCCTTAAATACTCCCAACCAATCGTGGGTCGTCATCTGCAACTAAAAAGGCGGCATCCGTAAGAAGTCGAGTCTTCGCATACGGTGGGTATTCGTCCGTAATATAGAAGAAAACTACTTCAGGAGATGACAATCGTCGAGCAATAACGAAGTGTTTAACACCCCAGTGTCTTTGACTAGTGGCAAGGACTACCCATTTGGAAGTCATTATCTCGTGTGGCGTCAAAACAGATGTTGGGTAAGGATCACATGTAGTAGGGTCCAAGGAACCCTGTGGATTTAGCATAGCCACAAGCCCATTGGTAGACTCAAACATAAAAACGTCGTGACGCTGCATCTCAACCTCCATACACTACGTTATGAGTCCGTGCGACTCGCACGAACGTTGTACACTTCGATAACTCTCTCAATTCCGCAGCCCCGACATACGCACACGCCGACCGTAAACCACCTTTGATATCTCGAAGGAGGGGACGTGCTGGACCTTTATCAGGGACCGTCACACACTTACCTTCCGCAGCAGCGTAGTCCTTAACCCCGCCATAGAACTGTGCTTGTGCTTCATGGCTTGCCATACCAAAGAAAGTGAGACCTTCGTCAGTCCTAGTACCCTCACATTCACTCGTACCGGCGAGCATACCACCCAGCATCACAAAATCAGCACCCCCACCCATCGCTTTAGCAATGTCACCAGAGGTTGTGCAACCACCATCGGCACAAATGAGCCCATGAAGCCCATGGGCTGCATCGGCACACTCGATTACAGCACTAAGTTGTGGGTAACCAATCCCCGTCTTGAGTCGGGTAACACATACGCTACCTGGACCAATCCCAATTTTCACAATATCGGCACCAGCTAACACTAGTTCCTGCACCATATCAGGTGTGGCCACATTCCCCGCCATGATAATCGTGTGGGGGAATCGCTCTCGAAGACGCTTGACTTTTTCTACGAAGTATCGCGTGTAGCCATTTGCTACGTCGATACAAAGTTTGTCCGGTGTAAATGACTTTGAGAACTCGTCCAGCTTCTCAAAGTCTTCCTCCTTGATTCCTAACGTATAGAAGCAACTCGCAGCAGAATGTTGTTCTGCGAAGAATGTGATAAGGTCACTCAGACCATAGAACTTATGAAGACATGTCAACATTCTACAGCGGGCCATAGCGTCTGCCATCGCCAACGTCCCGGTTGTACTCATATTCGCGGCTATGATCGGGACACATTCGAGTGTTCGGTCGCTAGCGCGGCACCTGAACACTCTATCGAGTACAATACTCTTACGACTCGGGGCGTCCGAACGTTTTGGACGAATCAACACGTCACAAAAGTCAAGTTTTACACCTTCCTCAATTCTCACGGTCTATCTCCCATGGGAAGCATATCCATCGTGGCGGTTTCTCTTCTACGTAGTATTCCGGCTCAGGGCTACCGACTCGCCAGTAGAGTACAGCTACCCTATCATCAAACTTGTATAGGAAGCGTTCCTTGAACAACCGGATAGTCGTGCCGCCATCAATCAGGTCATCCACTACCAATGTTTTCAAATCGCCGTTGTAACAACCTTCGACAATCGGAACCTCTCGTTTCCCTTCCTCAGTGTAGCAACTAATGTGGACACTATCATGCGGCAACCCAAGCATAGCCGCTAGCGGCCGACTAACAAAGAGTCCACCACGTTCGATACCGACAACTTGCTCGAACTGAACACCAGATTGTTTGACATACAAAGCCAAACTCCGAGTCATACCTTCGATTTCAAATTGACTAACATGCAACTTTTCGGCTAACGTGGTTGTCACTTACGAGCCTTTCGGAAAGAGATTGCCGGGTTCCGGCGGGTTAGTTATGGTAGGGTCCCAAAATAGCCAACTGCGATCCTGGGGTAATAGTTCTGTGTGATCGACTTCCAAAGTCTTGATTTGGTTTAGCATAAAGAATTCAGCGTGCGGCCAGAAGAATCCATTCGGGGCTACGATAAATGTATCACACTCATCACCGACCTCAGAGATGAGTTCAGGGAATTCATCATTGCTGATTGTGCAATTGCACTGACAATCAACACAAGAACTCTCGTCCCTTACAATCCTGACGCAGCGTAGTTTAAGCTTCATAGGTTGCTCCATACTTTAATCATACCATAAATTGGGTATGAAGTCAAGTGACTTTGCTCAAAAATCGTCATTTTTGCCTATATATAGGCATATAATCCGCATAATCAAATTAAGCGGCGGATGGAGGGCTCGAACCTCCAGTGCATTTCTGCACACCAAGTTAGCAACTTGGCGCTTTCACCAATTCAGCCAATCCGCCAGCGGCGCGAGAGGGATTTGAACCCCCGGTGCTTTCGCACGGCAGTTTTCAAAACTGCTGTAATAAACCAAACTCTACCATCGCGCCTAGATATGTATCCAATTCTTACGTTTGACGATTCTATGAATCATTTGGTGTGTTACACCGTACTTCCGGCCTAATGCACACTGATTCATACCTTTACTAAACTCGATTCGTATACGTCGTACCTTTGCTTCTGTCAGCTTAACCGCTGGATTTTTTGTACCTTTATTATTTGCACAACGACCCTTATCAACTTTATCTTGGGTATTGTTTTGAGTAGTTCCCAACCACAAGTGAGCCGGATTACAACAGGTTGGATTATCACAAGTGTGACAGACATGGTTACTTTTTGGGTCGATCCCAGTGCTCAGGAAATAAGCTATTCGATGGACTGAATAATGAACGCTCCAAAGACTAAGTCTTCCATACTTTACTCGAATGTCTCCAGTCCATTCCCAACAATCAGCGGGACCCTGAACTTGAACTCGGGACCAGAAGCGTTCCGCTTGTATTTCAGTTAATTTAGGGATCAATTTCATTTCTCTCGAATCCAGAAGAACGCGATAAGAATCGGTAAGACCCACAGCGCCCACTCTACATCACCGTAGCATCCTGGAAACAGGTGGTCTGTCAACAAGATAGCCCAACATCCGAACAAATAATCACCCCATCGAAAATGTCTCATAAGCCTTTTACAACCTCCTCTGCGTGAGTAGTTAAACCGACAATTCCCAAGTCATCAATGACTTCACAAGCTAACTCAGCCTCTTGACGAGTTGTAAAACCCAATTCAGTCACATCTGATTTCATGGAAGTATCTCTACTATTGCCGAGATAATTCCATTTGTATTCGTCTACAAGGCGGCCTATGGCTCGCCCCACGTTAAACCGATCTATAATCAAATCGGTACATTCCACAAGCACGATGAATTTAACCATGCTTACCTTCCATTAAAATCGGTGTCTCAACGTACCAGATGCGATTGGCTTTTTTCCACAGCCAATAAAGCTCTTGCCAAGTTATATGCTCACTTGCATATTTGCCACGTCGATGATTGATTAAAACATATATCCCATTTCGATCTTGTATAACTATAGAATAGTGCCCTGGACGACCAGCTATGCCATCCCCAGTCTGAAAGACTAGACACGACCAACCATCAGAAAGAAATTCCCTAGTTTTCGGCCAACCTTTACGTCTAGCACGCCCCAATACATCCGACATACGGTTGATTTGAGTGCCACTTTTTGCTTTGCAATCAACTAGTTTTTTGTAGTATGGTAAATCAGCATACGTCACACGTTCCCCATAAAACTTGTCGATATTCAAGAGAGCTATTGGACCGCAAGAATACTTATCTCGTTGTTTGCAGAATCGAATACTATTGCGTCGATTCATTTGAGTCGTCTCACCTCAGAAAGAATAGTCTTGAAATCATCGACGGCAAGCCGAATATCTAGCCCATCCATTTCAACATCATCAGTCATGGGTATAATACCTCGATCCGTTTCATGCAAAACTCGCTGTAACTCTTCGTAACGAATGGAGAGTTCGTTAGCTAAACGTCTAAGGTATTGTCGTTTATAGATCATACAAATCTCCTGAAATATTCAATCGTTTTCTCTAAACCCTCTCGAAGCTCGACTCGCGGTTCCCATTCTAAGAAACTCCGAGCCTTTGCAATCCTCGGGCAACGTACCTTTGGGTCATCCTCTGGTAATTCTTCGTAAACATACCGGGATGTACTGGTAATGAGGCCACAAACTATACCAGCTAGGTGGTGCATATCGAATTCCATCGGGTTACCAAGATTCACTGGCCCCGCGAGTCTGGAATTCATCATTCGGATAAGACCGTCCACCATGTCATCTACATAACAGAAGGATCGAGTTTGCATCCCATCACCGTATAGAGTGATCGGTTTATCCTTTAGAGCTTGCATGATGAAGTTCGAGACGACCCGACCATCCTTGGGGTCCATACCGGGGCCGTATGTGTTGAAGATACGAACGATCTTCGCGTCTACATTGTGCATACGTCGATAGTCCATGCAGAGAGTCTCAGCAGCACGCTTACCTTCATCGTAACACGCACGCGGCCCGATGGGATTTACACAACCACGATACTCTTCAGTCTGTGGATGTTGCTCCGGGTCACCGTATATCTCACTGGTCGAAGCCTGCAACATGGTTGCCCCGGATCGTTGGGCTATTTCAAGACAGTTTCTAGCCCCCAGAACACTGGTCATCATCGTCCCAATGGGGTCGGCTTGATAATGGGGCGGACTGGCTGGGCAAGCTAGTGAATAAATCTGGTCGAACTCATACAAATCAATAGATGGTGGGATCATTGAGTCAAGGATTCGCACGTCCCCATTGTGAAAACGAAAGCCTTCACGACCTTTGAGGGGTAAAAGGTTCTCTTCCCGCCCTGTTTGTAGGTTATCCACACAGAAAACACGATTACCTTCAGCAATCAGACGTTTACAGAGATTTGAACCAAGGAATCCAGCACCACCAGTAATAAGTATATTCATTTCTTAATATCCTAAATATATTCCCAACCGTATCCACCAGTTGTTTTACGTTCATTCCTACAAACAGCACAAATTTTTGTAGCCGTACAATTCGATTTTCTTGCAGCTTCCGACAGACTTAGAAATTCCTGACCATCTGACCTCCTAACAGGACGCCCATCATGGGTACCATCTCGAATCATATCAAGACGCTGATCTCGATGAGTACCATAACAAAGGTTCTTGACTGAATTATCTAACCATCGGCCCGCACCGTGCCGAATTTGCTGACCTTTTGGTTGAGGGCCTAACCATGTAGTTGCTACAAGCTTATGAACCAAGATTGTTTGCTTAATGTTATTCTTTGATAGATTTACACCAAGATATCCATATTTAGTCCTAACGGCTGGGCGTAAAATACGACCCTTCAGTTTCCTTGATACACCTAATCTATTCACATTAACCCGATCAACCGACTTCACACGACCAAGATTCGACACCTGATAGTAACCTTCATAACCGACTACATCTTTCCATTGCTCCACCTCACCCATGACATACTAACTCTTTCCGATAAGGTCTTGTTTCTAACCATTCAATTTCTTCCATCAAAGCCCCGCATTGACTAACACCGTTATCAGTCACACCCTCCCAAATTTGGTTTTCTGTATGGTCGTGACCCCAGAGGATATCCATGTATAGCCCCAGGCGCATCGAGAAGGCTGTTGAATGGTTTTCCCCTTTCACAACTTCCCAATCATTTTCAGGAAAGAGCAATGCTCCAATAGCACAATTCCAGACGGCTAACCAATGGCAAGCACCATAACACCTATACCAATCAACGGTACGTGGTTGTGGGTAAAAAGGCTTTATCATTACATCGTAATGATCCCAAGCCGCTTGACTATTGAGCCAGTCATCCCAACCTTTTGGATCAATATCCCGGTCAGGACACCCATGCATCTTACACCACTTATCATGTTCTTTGGATTGCCCAGATGATTCAAAATTGTTTTGGGCGTCTGTATCCCAACAATCCCACTTGGAATAAGCCCATGGCCCTCGGTCGGGCGTCCAAATACGCTTGACTACGTCACACCACCCGGTCATTCCAGCATTCAAGGCTCGAATTGCGAGCGGATTGTCCAATACCTCTAAGACTTTAGACCAATTCCCCTCAAAATTGAATACAGTCTCACTCACAGCCAACGCCTCCCGTCCTTAGTAAGTAATTCGTTAGAGTATGCTGGACCCCAGCTTCCAACCTCATACCGATAGAGTGGTGACAATGCCCAATGATTCCGAATAGGGTCTACAATACGCCAACCCTCCTCCGTCTCAGCCGCCGATGTAAAGAGGCTCTTGTTCCCGTTGATCGCGTCCAATAGCAATGTCTGGTAAGCGTCTGGAAAAGCCTCGCCGTATTGGAACAACAGATTCTTGTCACCGACAGCACCCCACCCTGGGACCTTCGCTGTGAAGTGTAATCGAATCGACTCCTCAGGTTGTATTTTAATGACTAACCGATTAGGGGAAGCGTTGTGAAAAATACTATGGGGCACCTGTTTGAATTGAATCACAATCCGAGTAGTGCGTTCCTTGAGGGCTTTACCTGATCTCAGGTAAAATGGAACCCCCGTCCATCTCCAGTTGTTGATGGTGAACTTGGCACATCCGAACGTTGGATTCATGGAACCGGGGTGTACCCCTGGCTCTGTACGGTATCCATCGTACTGACCATGCAACGATTCTTTCAATTGGGGCTCATAAAGGGTAGGGATAGCCCGTAAAAGCTTCAATTTCTCGGCTCGAATGTCCTCTAAGCTCGATGGGGCCTCCATTGCAACTAAAGTGAGCAGTTGAAGCAAGTGATTCTGAAACATATCCCGCAGAACACCGCTTTGATCGTAATAACCACCCCGCGTCCCGATACCTTCACTCTCAGCAGCCGTGATCTGAACATGGTCAATGTAATCTCTTGACCAGATGGGTTCAAAGATCGCGTTGGCAAATCGAAACACCAAGAGATTCTGGACTGTCTCTTTACCAAGGTAGTGGTCGATCCGATAAAGTTGATCCTCCCGAAAATAACGATAAAGCTCTTTGTTCAGTTCTTGCGCGGTTGCCAAGCTTGTGCCGAATGGTTTTTCCAAGATCAACTTACGTGGCACAATAGGGTGCTTCACGTTTTCCATTATACGCTTCGCTATGGCCCCATACAAGCTCGGATGCACTGCGAGGTAGTAAAGCTCACCATCTGGTATAACGTCCTTAGTAGCGTCACCTGCGACGTATGAGAGCAATCTAGCGAACTGAGCCCACTTGGCACCCGTGTCTTGACCTTGAGCAAGGAACTCAACCCACTCGGCATCGGTAAAATTGGTACGAGCCATACCGAATATACGGATGTTAGGGAGTTTATTGCATAGCCAAAGGTTATACAACGCTGGGATCAACTTTCGACGGGTCAAATCACCCGACGCGCCGAATATGACGATGTTCTTAGGCATGGAGACGTTCTTTCTTCCACTCTATGTACTGCTTATGCGAAAATGTAGCTACTTCGAGGGGTACACCAGCCGCAAGACGGTATGTAAGCGTTCGGTATTCAACATGACACCGGGAATCAGTTGCTATGTCTTTCAATCGCAAGAAATCTGTGTCCCACACACGGTATAGTTTGGTTGTCGTGGGCGTGGCGTTGACAGCATCATGTAGGGGTAAGCCTCCGTAGACTCGACGCTTCAAGCTGGCGAGGTCCACACCACAACGCACGTCGTCAGCTATGGCACTCAGCGTCGAGAAAGTGTCGCCCCACACATTGTACCGCGTTACGGTACTCTCGGTACTTGCCGCGTCACCCACTGCCCACCCATAGAGGCGCAGCCGTTTCCAGAGCACGCGGTAAGAGACCACGCACCGTGGGTCACTGGCAAGAGCCTGGATTGATCTGTAGTTTTGTCCGAATGCTTGTACGCGGTTCATGCCTACCTCCACAAGGCTATATTACAAGTATACTCGATAAAACCTCAAAAGTCAAGGGTTTTCGGGAATTTTGAAGGAAAAATCTCATCTTTTTTCCGGCTAGGACAGTGTAATCCTGTACACAATCCTAGGAAAAAGGAGATATTTCTTTCATTTTCTGGAGTCGAGGGAATTTTTTCTCGGTTTATAACGATTATTCCGATAGGATAAAATAGAAGGAGATGTTTATGAGTCTACCGAGCCCTGAAAAACGCTGTCAGCATGTCAATGACGACGCCCAATGCCCCCTCGAACGGGTGGAAGGGTCGAACTATTGCCATACTCACGACGCCCATGCTCTCCAACGCCTGGAAGACAAGAAGGTACGTCAGTACCTACTCACAGAGGCTCAATACTCGAATCGTCTGGCCGCCCTTTCGGACCACGATGATATCAAGTCACTCCGCGAAGAGATCGCTTTTGCTCGAATGTTGATCGAGAAGCGATTCAATATGATCCACGACGACGGGGATTTGTTAGCGGCTTGTGGCACACTTAACACCCTTCTCTTAACAGTAGAACGCCTAGTCAAATCGTGCAACTTGGTTGAACGTAATCTAGGCACACTGCTTTCTAAGCCGTCCGTCCTAACGTTAGGACGTGAGATTATTCAGATCATCGTCGAAGAACTC
>Ga0255052_10001885_pt1 | contig 15425 bp, 17 predicted proteins | sample JV7_2_21_MG_FD_188632 | JGI IMG/M metagenome (GOLD analysis project Ga0255052, IMG submission 188632) | Seawater microbial communities from Jervis Inlet, British Columbia, Canada - JV7_2_21 | ecosystem: Environmental > Aquatic > Marine > Inlet | place: Canada: British Columbia | collected...
CCGGTTCTCGCGGGCGCCGTGACGATGTTGCTGACCGATCAGTTCTTCGGTACGAGCTTCTTCCTCGCGGCAGGCGGTGGTGACCCCGTCATGTTCCAGCACATTTTCTGGTTCTTCGGCCACCCCGAGGTCTACATCATGATTCTGCCGGCTTTCGGCGTCGTGTCAGAAATCATCCCGACGTTTTCGAGAAAACCGCTCTTCGGCCACGACTCGATGGTCTACGCTGCCTCGTGTATCGCGTTCCTCTCTTTTATCGTCTGGGCGCACCATATGTTTACGGTCGGCATGCCGCTGTCAGGACAGTTATTCTTCATGTTCGCAACCATGCTCATCGCAGTTCCCACCGGAGTGAAGGTTTTCAACTGGGTCGCAACCATGTGGCGTGGCGCGATGACGTTCGAGACGCCGATGCTGTTTTCGCTCGCTTTTGTGTTCCTGTTTACGATTGGCGGATTTTCGGGATTGATGCTCGCCATCGCACCGGCTGATATTCAGTACCACGATTCGTATTTTGTCGTTGCACACTTCCACTACGTGCTCGTGCCAGGCTCGATCTTTGCCCTGATGGCGGCCGCTTATTACTGGTTACCGAAGTGGACCGGTTACATGTACAACGAGTCCGCCGGCAAGCTGCACTTCTGGCTTTCGACAATATTCGTCAACCTGACGTTTTTCCCTATGCACTTCCTCGGCCTGGCAGGTATGCCAAGGCGCATTCCCGACTATTCGACGCAGTTCGCTGACTTCAACATGATGGCGAGCGTGGGAGCAATTGGCTTCGGCTTGTCGCAGCTCGTATTTGTCTATGTCTTGTTAACGTCAAAGAAAGGTGAAAAGGCGACCGACCGGGTTTGGGAGGCTCCGAGGGGTCTCGAGTGGACAGTGCCGTCTCCGGCGCCGTATCACACTTTCGACACACCGCCGAAGCTTCGCGTTGCACAGGAGTCTTTTGAGTGACACGGAACGATACCGAACAACGCAAGAACATACGCCGCACGGCGCTGATCATGGGCGGCATTGCGCTTGCCTTTTATCTGGGCTTCATCCTGATGGGTGTTTTGCGCGCCTGAGTCATGCGAGAACCACTGCAACAAATATCGAATCGTTCGCTGACTGCGCGTTTGCTGGTATTCGCGGTCGGCATGTTCGCCTTCGGATTCCTGGTATTACCACCGCTATACGACGTGTTTTGCGACATCACGGGTTTTGGTGGTCGCGCCAACTCCAGCGCGATAGCCGCCGTAGAGGAGCCCGATCTGACGCGCACTATTCGCATCGAATTCGTAACGACGGTCAATGAGTATGCGCCGTGGACTTTTTCGGCTGACGTCGACAGCATGGAAGTCCATCCCGGCAAGATGTACTTCGCGACATTTTCAGCGACGAACAATGCAGCGGAGGCTTTGGTTGGACAGGCCGTGCCGAGCATTGCCCCGGTTGCGGCCAATGCACACTTCAAGAAGATCGAGTGTTTTTGCTTCACGAGCCAGGAGTTCGCGGCGAATGAAAAGCGTGCCTTGCCGTTGCAATTCATCGTAGACCCGAATCTGCCTGACTACGTAGACACGATCACTTTGTCGTACACCTTATTTGATACAGAGAACACCTATGTCTCACGCGCAAGATAAATATTACGTGCCACACGGTAGCCATTGGCCCATCGTTGGTTCTATTGGCTTGCTGTTCCTCATGGTTGGCGTTTCTACCTGGCTAAATGGTGCAGACGCCGGTTTCTGGATCATGATGACGGGCGTCGCGGTCATGGTGTTCATGTTGATCGGCTGGTTCGGTACGGTAATCAACGAGAGCGTTGGTGGTCTCTATAACGAACAGGTCGACAAATCTTTCCGCATGGGGATGTTCTGGTTCATCTTCTCGGAGGTAATGTTCTTCGCTGCTTTCTTCGGCGCACTGTTTTACGCCAGAAACATGTCGATTCCCTGGCTGGGTGGTTCCAGCAACAACTTTTTCACCAACTTGTTGCTCTGGGAGGGCTACGAGAGTACCTGGCCATCCAATGGACCGGGGGAAGTCGGTGGCGAATACGAGGTGATGGGACCTTTCGGCCTGCCGCTCGTCAATACCGCTATCCTTCTGACAAGCAGTATCACCGTAACGATCGCGCATCACGCATTGCTCGCGGGCAAGCGCAACATCCTGACCCTGTTCCTGGCGCTGACGTTTATTCTCGGCTTTACGTTTGTGTACCTGCAAGCTGCTGAGTACATCGAAGCCTATGAGCACATGAACCTGAAGTTGACGACCGGAATTTATGGCTCAACATTCTTCATGCTAACGGGCTTTCATGGCATGCACGTATCGATTGGCGCGATCATGCTGACGATAATCTGGCTACGAGTCGTAAGGGGGCACTTCACGCCCGACCGGCACTTCGCATTCGAAGCCGTCGCCTGGTACTGGCACTTTGTGGATGTCGTCTGGGTTGGACTGTACGTGTTCGTCTACTGGATGTAGGCGTCGCGCTCGCGGTTCTAACCGGAGATCCAGCCAAACTGATAGGACAGCACCAGTAACAAGACGAGCGCGATCGAGAGTCCGACGCGGACCTTGAGTGCGGTCAGTAGTCGTGGTGAGCTCGGATGGTCCTTGTCCTTGACGAGGAAAAACAGTCCGGAGAACAGTGCGATCACTATAGCTGCGAGCAGAACCAGTACAATCGTTTTCATGGCTATCTCTGAGCATCGACAACAAGCAATTATATCTTGAACGAAGCCACCAAAAAGAAAATCCTCGGCTGGATACCCTACGTAATTGGCGCAATCCTCGTTGTGCAGTTCGCCGCGTTGGGCGTATGGCAAATCGACCGTGGACTTCAAAAGCGTGCGGAAAAACAGGCTTTTGATTCGCAGGCCGGGTTCACGTCCTGGTCGAACGGCATGGACGTTCGCTCGTTCCAAAAGCTGAAGGTGACTGGCCGCTTCGATGGCGAACATCAGATGCTGCTCGAAAACATCATTATCAACAGCCGCTACGGCTACTACGTGCTGACTCCGCTGCTGCTGGCAGAGGACGAACCGATGCTCTTGATCAACCGCGGCTGGTTCGAGCGTAGTGGGGCCGAAGTGGATGTCACGCAACTCGCACTGCCCGATCTAAGCGTGGCCGTACGTGGTCGCGCCGGCTCCCTGCCGCGGGCCGGATACCGTATGGGCGACGCTATTCCGCCAGGCGAGGACTGGCCGAAACTCGCGGTGTATCCGCTGCTCGATGAGGTCGCACAAGCACTCGATCACGAGGTGCAGCCATTCGTACTATTGATGGATCCGGAGGACCAATACGGCTTTTTCCGTCACTGGGTGCCCGAGGAAATGGGGCCCGGCAGACACTACGCCTATGCCCTGCAGTGGTTCGCGATGGGCATCGTGCTCGCGGGCTTGCTGGTCTGGAACTACCGTAAACGCGGCCTCGAGGCATGACGGCGCGGAACCAGCAGGCAGGCCGTAGGCAGTTCTTGCTTATCGCATTCGTTTTTCTCGGCCCGCTGCTGGTCGCCGCATTGCTCTACTTTCCGGGCAGCCCGCTGCAACCCGCCGGCCGGACCAATCACGGCGCATTGCTTGAACCTATCATCAACTTGCGTGAGGTTTCACCTGGCACGGTGTTTAACGAACTTGATGGTGGCACAGCGTGGCTGCTGCTCTATTCCAATTACGGGCCATGCAGCGATTCCTGCCGCGACGCCTTGTACGCCGTCCGCCAGTCGCGGCTGATGCTCGGCAAGGAAATGGATCGCGTAACGCGGGTCTTCTTGCACGGCGATAGCGCGCCCGATACAGTGTTTCTCGTTGAGGAACACCCAGGCCTGATTACATTAGAGGACAGCAGCCTTAGTCGCCTGCTGCATAAGAAAAGGCCCGCAGATCTCCCGGCAGGTGGTTACTTTCTTATCGATCCGCACGGCAACCTGGTGATGTATTTCCGACCGGACCTCGATCCGGCCGAAATGGTCGATGACATCAAGCACCTGTTAAGGCTGTCGCGAATCGGCTGACGAGTAGAGACTTGAATACCAATGTAGATACATACACAGACTGGCGTGATTATTACGAGCTGACAAAGCCGCGAGTCGTCATGCTGATCGTGTTCACGGCGATTGTCGGGATGTTTCTCTCGGTGCCGGGTTGGCCCAACGTGACTGCTTTGATTTTCGGCACGCTTGGTATAGGACTCGCGTCTTCGTCAGCGGCGGTCTTCAATCATGTACTCGACCATCGCACCGATATTCTGATGATGCGCACGCGTGGCCGCCCGCTCCCGCAAGGCAAGCTCACGGAAAAGGCCGCACTGAGTTTCGCCTCGGTACTTTGCGTGATTGCAATGATCATTCTCTGGTTCCTCGTGAACCCGCTGACCGCGTCACTGACGTTTGCGTCGCTGATCGGATATGCCGTCGTCTATACCGTGTTCCTGAAACGCGCAACACCGCAGAACATCGTGATCGGTGGTGCGGCCGGCGCGGCGCCGCCCGTGCTCGGCTGGACAGCGATGACCGGCGAAATACACAGTAGCGCGCTGCTACTCTTTCTAATCATCTTCATATGGACGCCACCACACTTCTGGGCGCTCGCCATTGCGAGAAAGGACGAGTACGAGAAAGTCGGCATCCCGATGCTGCCCGTGACGCACGGCGACGAGTACACGCGGCTCAACATTCTCCTGTATACGATATTGCTGGTGCTGATCACAATCCTCCCGTACCTGACCGGGATGAGCGGCCTTATCTATTTGTCGATAGCCCTGCTGCTCGACGCCAGATTTCTTTGGTACGCCATTCAGATGCGCCGCACCCCGGGCGATCTCGTATTGCCAATGCGCTCGTTCAAGTTCTCGATCACATACCTCGGCGTTCTGTTCGCCGCGCTGCTGGTTGATCACTACTTCCTGTTCCAGCTCAGCCTCTAACTACTCCGGCGCCTTCGGCGCTTTAGTCACGACCCGAAAATCCATGTCTTCGGGCGGCACGACAGCACGCTCCTTTGGTTTTTTCAGCTGAGGCACCCAGTCGTAAGGCACGCGGTAGGCGCGATAGATACCATTGTTGACCGGCGGCTCATCGTTGAGAAACGGGCTGTTGTATTCCCACACAATATCGCCGTCGCCGCTTACCTCGAACAGTCGTCCGTCGGCACCTTCTGTGATCATCGTATTGCCGTTGGGCAATCGTTGTGCAGCACTAACGTAGTGACTGAAGAAACGGAATGATGTGTGGATGATGGTGGCCGATCATCTGGCCGATTTCACTCCACGCTTCAGACAGTCGATAGTCCGGCCCCATGCGCCAGACGACCGACCCTGAGCGATCAACAATTGCGATCACATTCGGGCGACGAATGCTGAGGATGATGTTCTCCGGGTTAAACCGGTCGTCGCCTTCGTCGTACCACTTGTTAGGGCCGATGTAGGCCATCGCATTGATGTGCAACCAGTTAAAGCTGCCACGCTTCTCGTTGAAGTCATCGGCTCGATGAATGACGTTGCGCATGTCCTCGGACAGTCCCATTTCATCAACGTGATCGCTCGCCAGCCAGTCCCAGAGGACATTGCCATCCCAGTCGAGTTGCACGAGTGCCTTAGCCTCCTGATGACCTTCCCTTTGAGTTGCGCTGCCGACGACATAGCCACCCGGCAGGATGCGCATCGGTTCCGGCTCAACATTGACGCCATCCCAGCGGCGGATTTCGTTACCGTTCATGTCGATCAGGATTGCGCCGCTATTGCTGGGCAAGCCGAAAACCACATAGCCGTTCCAGGCTTTTTCCGGATCGTAGATGGTCGTGCCAGTCGGGTAGACCGACGGATACGCGTTGACGCGATTGAAACCAATCGCTACAAGCAGGCCAATCACCACGAAAGCGATGATCTTCGATGAGGTGTTCATCACTGCCACTCCCCCTTATTTGTCGTTTTTTTGCGGTGGCGCGCAGATAATCCTAGCACTACCCGGATGCTACAAAACGCCAATTGGATCCTTGCCCAGCCATTAAGTAGTTATACACTCGGGCACATTGTGAGTAGCGCCGAGCAAAATCTGGCCTTTGAACGACTCGTGCGGCCGCACTTCGACCGCCTGTATCGGCTCGCGTGGCGCTTGACCAGCGCCAGAGCCGAGGCTGAAGACCTGTTTCAGGAATTGCTGATCAAAGCTTACGGCAAGCTCGACGACCTGGTCGAGGTTGACGAGCCGGGCCCCTGGTTATGCCGCGTCATGTACAACCTGTTCATCGATGATCGGCGTCGCTTTGCACGTCATCGTATGCATACCGTGGACGAGGGCCAGCTTGCGGGCGATGGTCTCGAAGGACTGCCTGGCACCGAGAATCCAGTGCATGACAACGAGCGCCTAGAGACCATCAAATGTCTCGATCGCGCCTTGGCGCAGCTTAGTGATGAGCACCGTATAGTTGTCTTGTTACACGACACGGAAGGGTACAAACTCGCTGAAATTGAAGCACTTACAGACGTCCCGGTGGGTACTGTTAAATCGCGTCTGCATCGCGCACGGGCTCGCTTACGCGAGATACTGCTCGCAGATGGAACCATTTTCTGATGCCTGACGTGTAAGAGACCAAGCAGGACGAAATCATGCAAAACGACGACATCAACACTCAGGAACAGGATCTCCGGATCCAGGAATTATTAAAGGACTATCCTATGCCCGCAGCGGACGCAGGGTTTTATGGCCAGGCATTGGTTCGAGCAACGCACGAAGGCTCGCGGCGACAACGCAATAGATGGTTGTTGACGGGTTTCGGAGCGGCACTGGCAGCGACAATTGCTGTGTGGATGATCGGCGGCATGTTACTGACAAGCCCGCAGCTGCCCGACGCCACTGCGACGATTCCCGGAGTAACGGTTGCCCTTGAGGAAGCCCGTACGGTTAACCTGGTGTTTGCGTCGGCAACGTCTCTCGAATCCGCGACCCTGACCGTGTCGCTACCCGAGGGCATCGAGCTCGACGGATTTCCAGGGCAGCGCGAAATTACCTGGGAGACAAGTCTCAATGAGGGCAAGAATCTGTTGCCATTGACGCTTATCGCTTTGACACCGACGGGTGGCGAATTACTCGCTCGCCTCGAACATGAAAACCGTGACCGGACTTTCCGCTTGCGCATAGACGTAACTTAAGAATTGGCCGGAACGGATACCCGGCGACAGTGAATGGAGTAAGGAAATGAAACAGTTCAACGTGTTTGTCGCGACCCTGGTGCTGACGTGTTTTGCGTTTTTGCCGACCACGGCGCACGCAGATGATCTCGACGGTCTTGATGTGACTATGGAAGTCATGGATGACATCAGCGAAATAGGCGACACCATTTCCGAGATGCAGGGCCCCGAAGACGGCGACGTCCCACTGCCAGGCGGCGATGACGTCGGTGACCGTGAAGGAGACGAATCTGAAGAATCTCTCTACGGCGACTTCGATGGCGAAAGGTCAGGCGAAGGCGAAGACGAATTCGGCGATGTTGAAGACGAATTCGAAGCGCCGGAGGATGACTTCGGGCACGACGACGACTTTGACGAGAGTGACCTCGAGGAAGATGACGACTTCGAAGACGAAGAAGGCGAAGACGTCGACGACGATGAGTTCGACGAGGATGAGTTCGACGATGACGACGATGACGACGGTGACGACGACTTGGATGACGACGACGTCTGAGTCAGATTCGAACTGACGCCCGGGCCGCCCGAGCGCATATCCGCCCCCTCTTGACGTGCCAAAGCTGCCTGAGGGGGGCGTTTCATAGAAATCCCTCTGACAGGCGACCTTTCAGGGGGATTTTTATGCGCCACGTCATAGTTTTTGAGGGCACAAAGCCGGTACCCTTGCGATTCTACATAACACGGACCACCTGGAGCTTGGGTCATACTCGTGATGCGTGAAACGACTGGATGCCGACATCCGCGCGGCGCGCTCGCGTTCGTGCTGGCTTTCGTGTGCCTTGCCACCACGATTCCTGCTGCTGCGACGACAGCAGATGACGCCCTCGAGGACGGCAACCGCCTGTTCCGAGACGATCTGTACTGGGCCGCGTTGCTGCGATATCGCGAGGCTGAGGAAGGCGGCATGGATACGGCGTTGCTGCATTTCAATACCGGCGTCGCCCACTATCGCGCGCAACAGCATATTCGTGCGCGTGTTTCGTTGCTCAAGGCAGCCCAGTCATCCAGCTTACGTGCGATCTCACAGTACAATCTGGGCCTCAATGCATACGCAGCTGGTGACGTCGAGGATGCACTTGTCTGGTTTCGTCAGGCGCGCGACCAGGAAGAAAACGAAAAAATTCGCAAACTTGCGATGATCGCTATTTCGCGACTGCAAGCGGCGAAGAAAGCTGCGGATCCGATACTCGTTCGCACCAACAAGGAACTCGAGAAGAGATCGATCTTCGATTTCGATTTCACAGCCCGTGTTGGGTATGGCAACGACGACAACGTGTTTCGCGCGCCCAGCCAGCCATACATTGATTTTGCTGATCCGACATTGCCGCTCGTGGTTCCGGTGGTGATATCCGGCGCCTTCGTTCCGGTTGACGTCAGCGCCAAGTATGCGGTGAACAGCTTCGAGCATGAGTCCTTTTTTGGCCAGTATCGACTCTACGGCCGGTATTATCCGGACAAGGAGCTCGACGACGCTAATGAGTACAGTCATGAGCTCCGTTTTGGCAGCGAATACGACCGGGTCAAGGAGAACCGCCGTAGCCGTGTGTACAGCGCCTTTACGATGGCGAAGCATGATGAAACTTATTACGACCCCGACGATGGTACGCCCAGGACGAGTGGTGGCGAGTTAATCGACGAACGCATGAACTACACGCGATTCGGCCCCGAATTGGCGCTGCTGCGTGGCTATGAAAATCTTTCATTCGGGTTGCGCATGAAGGCACAGCTATGGAACTACGAAGATACCGAAATCGTTCCCGAATACGATCATGAGTATTTCCGCTTCGGTGCAAACATCCAGTACAAGTTTGGCCCAACGTCCTTGTTGCGTATGACCGTTGATAAATACAGTCGCCGCTATGGAAGCCGGCCCTCATTCGATCTCGACGGCCAACAACTGATTACCAATCCGAGTCTCCGTTATGACTATCTCGAAATCGGCCTGTTAGCGCGGCAGCGAATTACCAGGACCATGTGGTTCGGTTTCGGCTACGAGCGCACCGACCGAACCGATCGCTACGTCGGTTACAACGATTACACGCGTGATGGCTATAGTTTCGAATTTAATTGGTCGCCAGGCAGGCGCTTTGACCTCGAGATAATCAGCTATTACCGCATTTATGATTTTCCCAATGCGTTCGCATTTCACAATCCGGTTGCCGGACCCAAAACACTTGAAACGCTCGACGGTCGGCTTGTCGCCACGTACAAAATGACATCGCACCTGAGCTTGCTTGCCGAGATCGAGTATCGCGAATTTGCCTCTACCGATACGCGCATCGCCTACGATCGCAACCGCTATTCATTCGGGGTGGTTTGGCAACAGTAAACGGGGACACGGCCTTGTGGCCTTTCTGATTGTTCCAGTCGCAATTAGCTGCCTGTCACTCATTGCTGTTTGCTAAGATGGCGCGCTTTCCCGAAGCGGCTCTGCTCCAAGAATGGACGTCACCCCAATACTTGAATCCCTGAACGACGCGCAGCGTCAAGCGGTTACCGCGTCGGCCGACCCAATGCTTGTCATTGCCGGTGCCGGCAGTGGCAAAACGCGTGTGCTGGTGCATCGGGCCGCCTGGTTAATCGATGTCGAAGGTGTTTCGCCGCAGAGCCTGCTTGCTGTGACTTTCACAAACAAGGCCGCTGCCGAGATGCGCGGGCGCATCGAGTCGCTGCTCAATATGCCGGTCAGCCACCTCTGGATTGGCACATTCCATGGCCTGGCGCATCGCTTGCTGCGCCGACACTGGCGCGAAGCCGGTTTACCGCAAAACTTTCAGATCATCGACTCCGACGATCAGATTCGACTCATTAAGCGTCTGCTGCGAAGTCTCGAAGTTGATGACAGCCGGTGGGTACCACGAGAGATCCAGTACTTTATCAATGCGCAAAAAGACGAAGGCCTGCGCCCACAGCACCTTGACGACGAAGGTGATGTAAATCGACGTCAGATGATTTCTTTGTACCAGTCTTATGAGGAGGTCTGCGAGCGCGGCGGGCTCGTGGATTTTGCCGAGCTCCTGCTCCGGGCCCACGAATTGTGGCGCGACAACGCTGAGTTGCTGGCACATTACCGACGGCGCTTTCAGCACCTGCTCGTCGATGAGTTTCAGGACACGAACGCTATTCAATATGCGTGGTTACGACTGCTGGCCGGCAGCAACGGCGTTCCTTTCGTGGTGGGTGACGACGATCAGTCGATTTACCGCTGGCGGGGCGCACGTGTCGAGCACATTCATCGTTTTCAAAAGGACTTTCCGACCGCGACCGTCGTCAAGCTCGAACAGAACTACCGCTCAACCGCGACGATTCTGAATGCGGCGAACGCCGTCATTGCCAATAACAACTCTCGCCTGGGCAAGAACCTCTGGACTGATGGTGCGGAGGGTGAGTCGATCAAGGTGTACGCCGCGTACAACGAGCGAGATGAATCTGATTTCGTCATCGGGCGTTTGCGGGATTGGATTGACCAGGGAAACCTGCGTGCCGATGCTGCTGTTTTGTATCGGTCGAATGCGCAATCGCGCGTCCTCGAGGAAGGACTGATCAACGCCCGTATTCCGTATCGTGTCTACGGTGGCCTGCGATTTTTTGAACGCGCGGAAATCAAGGATGCTCTTGCGTATCTGCGCCTGATTTCAAACCGTGATGGGGATGCTTCATTTGAGCGAATCGTAAATCGCCCAACGCGCGGCATCGGTGCACGCACGGTCGAGGCCCTGCGTTCATATGCGCGGGCAAATAGTTGCTCGATGTGGCGCGCAGCGGGCGCCGTCGCGAGCGATGAGTTGAATGGCCGCGCAGCTAACGCCGTGCTCGCGTTTATGAACTTGATCGAGAAAATGGCGCGTGAGACCGCCGAGCTGAACTTGCCGGAGCAGGTTGATCACGTCATTCACGCGTGCGGACTAATCGACTTTTTCAAAAAGGACAAGGGCGAAAAAGGCGAAACGCGAGTCGAGAATCTGCTTGAGCTCGTCAGCGCTGCGAAAAGCTTCGAGCCTGATCCGGCCGAGGAGATGTCGCCACTCGACGAGTTCCTGTCGCACGCCGCACTCGAGGCTGGTGAAGGACAGGCGGATGCGTGGGAGGACTGTGTGCAATTGATGACCATGCACTCAGCAAAGGGCCTCGAATTTCCACTTGTGTTTCTTTCCGGCATGGAAGATGGCCTGTTTCCACATCAGCGCTCGATCGCAGACCCGAACGGTCTCGAAGAAGAGCGGCGCCTGTGCTACGTCGGCATTACCCGCGCCAAACAGGCCTTGTATGTGACTTACGCTGAACAACGCCGCCTGCACGGCATGGACAATTTCTCGCAGCCGTCGCGATTTATCTCCGAGATTCCTGACGAGTACATCGAGGAGATTCGGCCTCGGGTGCAGGTGTCGCGACCAATGCGATCACCGAGTCGCGGCTCAAAATCCACTTCGCCGGGTGCCGATCTCGGAATTCGGCTTGGCCAGCGCGTCAGGCACGGCAAGTTTGGCGACGGCGTGATACTCAATTGCGAGGGCCAGGGTGCTCATGCCAGGGTCGAGGTCAATTTTGAGACGGCCGGCACAAAATGGCTCGTTCTGAGCTATGCGAATCTCGATCTGATGTAAACTACGAACCTGAGGCTGCGTGGTTCGCTGCTCGGATACCAACAAGAACAATGAAAATTCTCATTCTCGGTGCGGGGCAGGTCGGCTCATCAGCTGCTTACCACCTGTCGCGTGAAGAGGCCAACGAAGTCACAGTTGTCGACATGCGGTCGGACGTTCTGCGCGAACTGCAGGACCGCCTGGACATTCGAACGGTCGTTGGTCATGCAGCTCACCCCGAGGTCCTCGACCGAGCTGGTGCGAATGACGCGGACATCGTCGTTGCACTGACCGACACCGACGAGACCAACATGGTTGCCTGCCAGGTCGCCTACACCCTGTTTCATACACCAACCAAGATCGCGCGCATTCGTGCTGCCGAGTACATGAACGCGAAAGATCTGTTTACACAGGACGCGATTCCGGTTGATGTGCGGATCAGCCCCGAGCAACTCGTCTGCGAGTACATCGAACAACTGATTCTCTATCCTGGCGCCTCGCAGGTTCTGGATTTCGCCGATGGCCGGGTGCGCCTGGTTGGCGCCAAGGCTGACCGGGACGGACTGCTCGTCGGACAGCGTATCGCCACACTCAAAGAGCATGTGCCGAACACCGAGGGTCGTATCGCGGCGATCTATCGTCATGGCAAAGCCATGCTTCCCGAAGGTGACACGGTCATTCAGGAAGGCGACGAAGTCTTCTTTATCGCAGATCGAAAAGACATTCGCGTATTCATGAGTGAAATGCGGCGTCTCGAGGATCCGGTGCGTCGCGTCGTTATTGCGGGTGGCGGAAATATCGGCGTACGTCTCGCGCTTGCCCTGGAACAGACGAACCAGGTCAAGATTATTGAGCGAGACCCGGAGCGCGCGCGGCATATTTCGGAACAGCTCAACAAAGCAATTGTACTCGTCGGCGATGCTGCGGATGAGGAGTTGCTACTCGAGGAAAATATCGACAATGTCGATGTGTTCTGCGCGCTGACGAATTCGGAGGAAGCAAATATTCTGAGTTCGATGCTTGCGAAGCGTCTTGGGTCTCATAAGGTCATGGCGTTGATCAATCGCGCTTCGTACGTGGACCTCGTGGAAGCTGGCAGCATTGACATAGCCATATCGCCGCAGCAAGTCACGATTGGCTCGCTTCTCGCGCACGTGCGTCGCGGCGACGTGGCCAAAGTGCACTCCTTACGCCGCGGCGCGGCTGAGGCCATTGAGGCAATCGCTCACGGCAAGGAAGGGGAGTCCAATGTCGTCGGCCGCAAGATTGAAGACATCGATCTGCCGAAAGGCACAGCAATCGTCGCCTTGGTGCGGGGCACACAGGTCATCATCGCACACCATGACGCCGTCATCGAAACGGACGACCACGTCATCCTGTTCCTGACAGATCGGCGCAAGATCGAGAAGCTGGAGAAACTGTTCCAGGTCGGCGTGTCGTTCGTTTAAGTACTTGCACTCAATATGAACTGGACAGTAGTACAACGAATTCTCGGGCTGCTGCTCATGATGTTCAGCCTGACGATGCTGCCGCCGGTCATCATCGCCATAGTATTCAAAGAACCGTCATGGCTACCATTTGTCGAGGGTTTCGGTCTGACGCTTGCCGCGGGACTCGTCATCTGGTTGCCGGTACACAGGTCGCGTAAAGACTTGCGCTTACGCGATGGCTTTTTGGTTGTCGCCGCTTTCTGGACTGTGCTGGGCACCTTCGGTGCTGCGCCGTTCTATTTCGCCGATGCGATAACGATGTCCTTTACGGATGCCGTGTTTGAATCCATGTCCGGGCTGACAACGACCGGTGCGACGGTGCTCACGGGTCTGGACGAACTGCCAAAATCGATTTTGTATTACCGCCAGCAGCTGCAATGGCTTGGCGGCATGGGAATCATTGTGTTGGCCGTAGCCGTGCTGCCCATGCTTGGAGTCGGCGGCATGCAGCTGTATCGGGCTGAAACGCCCGGTCCAGTCAAGGACACGAAATTGACGCCACGCATAACCGAGACAGCCAAAGCGCTCTGGTATGTTTATCTCGCGTTTACAGCCGCCTGCGCAGCCAGTTACATGGTCGCCGGCATGGGTTGGTTCGATGCCTTGTGTCATGCGTTTTCGACGGTGGCCATCGGTGGTTTCTCAACGCATGACCTGAGTATCGGCTACTTCGACAGTGCAGCCATCGACATTGTCGCAATCATTTTCATGTTTGCAGCAGGTATTAATTTCTCTCTGCACTTTTATGCATGGCGTTACGTCTCCGTAAATCATTACTCCCGCGACCCTGAGTTTCGTGCCTATACGGTGATACTTATCGCTCTTTCTGTGCTCGTTGTTGCCGGTCTACTCTATCACCAGAGCTACGCGACAGCACCTGGCGCCATCATCAACGGACTGTTTCAGGCGGTATCGATCGCGACGACTACTGGTTTCACAACAGCCAATTACGCTACCTGGCCTGCTGCGCTTCCCGTGTTGCTGATATTCGCAAGTTTCATCGGTGGTTCTGCGGGATCGACCGCGGGTGGCATCAAGGTTATTCGCTGCCTGTTGATCTACAAACAGGGCGTTCGTGAGATCGTGCGGCTCGTTCATCCGAGCGCCGAAATTCCAGTAAAACTCGGCAATAGCGCCGTGCCGTTTCGAGTCGTCGATGCGGTATGGGGGTTCTTCTCCATTTATATAGTCGTGTTCGTGGTCCTTATGGTTGCCATGATGGCCACGGGCCTAGACCAGGTAACCGCGTTTTCCGCCATCGCGGCTACACTAAACAACCTCGGACCCGGCTTGGGTGAGGTTGCGTCCGGCTTCACGACGGTGACTGATCCTGCGAAGTGGATCGCGGTGGCGGGCATGCTGCTTGGTCGTCTTGAAATCTTTACCCTGCTCGTACTCATAACGCCAACATTCTGGCGTCACTGAGGTTCACCGAGTGAGTGACTCTGCCGGCGCGGCCAAGACAAAAAACCTGTTCGACCGGATCAGCAGCACAACTGGAAAAATTACATCCTGGCTAACGCTGCTGATGGTCACCGTCACGTCGGTCATCGTTGTGATGCGCTATGTCTTCGATGCCGGCCTGATCTGGCTGCAGGAATCTGTAATCTGGATGCACGCCGCCGTATTCATGATTGGTGCGGCATATACGCTGTTGCAAGACGACCACGTCCGCGTCGATATTTTCTACCGCAAGATGAGTGAACGCGGCCGCGCCATTGTCGACCTGACTGGCGTCGTCGTTTTTCTGTTGCCGCTCTGCGGCTTTCTCGCGCTAATGGCCTACGACTTCGCACTTGCCGCCTGGACCATTCACGAAACTTCGCGCGAGCCGGGGGGGCTGCCTTATCCGATGATCCCGCTCTTGAAGTCGATCGTCGTTCTTATGCCTGTAGCCGTTGCATTACAGGGCGTTTCTCTCTTGCTGCGTTCGCTCGCGGCGATCGGCCGGAAGTAACGATGGAGTGGCTCGCACTCCTGCTGTTCCTGTCAGTAATTGTCGTGTTGCTTGCCGGATTTCCGGTCGCGTTTACCCTGGGCGGCACAGCACTGATTTTTGCAGGGATTGGTGTTGTGACCGGGGAGTTCAACCAGGCGCTGATGTCCAGCTTGCCCAATCGTGTATTCGGCATCATGAACAATGAAACCCTGGTCGCCGTTCCCCTGT